>Ga0316202_10000244_pt1 | contig 74716 bp, 72 predicted proteins | sample 3monrhotite_MG_FD_204934 | JGI IMG/M metagenome (GOLD analysis project Ga0316202, IMG submission 204934) | Microbial mat bacterial communities from mineral coupon in-situ incubated in ocean water Damariscotta River, Maine, United States -... | ecosystem: Environmental > Aquatic > Marine >...
GGCAGCGCCAGCTGCAGCGCCAACTATTATCCCAGTCGCCATCGCTCCAATATCCCAATTACTTTGTATGCCTGCTGAAACCCCACCGATAATTGCACCAGCAAGCATTGCCATACCAAGCGTAACAACAAAGTGTCCACTCGGATCAGTGTAGATCAACGGGTTGTTATAGACGTATGAGTACCGATTAAACGCCTGCATATTACCCGGACTAGGCACCACCGTATCCGCCGAAATAAACCTGCCCAACACCGGATCATACAATCTGGCATTCATATTAATCAGCCCGGTCGATGCATCCATCTCATGACCCGTGTAGCCGCGTGTGGTGTTGGCCGTACCGAAATTCGCTTTGGCCACACCTGTATTCGGATCAACCGGCAGACCAAAGACATCGAAACGCAAGCGCTCAACCACTGCACCCAGCTCATCGGTAATGACGCTGATCGAACCGAGATGATCGCCATGCATATATTTCATGCTGGTGATTCCAGCGACGCTCTGGATAGAAGCAATGAGCTTGCTACCTGCATAAACATGACTCACATCTTTGATAACACCATTCATCGTGGTGCGTTCAAAGATCTTACCAATATAAGTCGTAGTCGTTGTAGGTGTGGTTTTCTGTACACGGTTATGATTCCCATCATAAGCAAAACCGCTGTATCCATTGGCTGTAGTAATACCCAGAGGCTTGTTGAAGCTCGTCCAGCTGTGCGTACGCCCGGCACCGGTACGCATGTTACCGTTGGCATCGTAGCTGTACGTATTGCCGCCAGCTGTTTTTACCGCATGCGGATGCAGTGGATCATAGCCATAAACACCGACATCGGATTTATAAGTAATATTACCGATGGCATCGTAGTTGTACTGCTTCTGTAGCACTGCCCGTGCATCACGAACAGTTCTCAGGCGATTAAGGCTGTCGTAGGTGAAGTTCTCAGTATATCCCACCACGGCATCGGTGCGGAACTTCATATTACCAACCGCATCGTAATCATACGACCAGTTCTGGATTGTTGCTGCACCGGATGTGGAACTAATCCCGGTCAGTACCCCACGAACAGCATCATAGTTGTGGGTGGTTGTAACTCCGTTACCGAATGATTCGCTGGTAACATGACCAAACTCATCCATCGTATTAGCTGTCCACAGTGCCTGGCCAGAAAACTTCGAGGTCAGCTCTTGAGTCTTGAATCACCTTCCCCAATTCAAAAAGAGGACAGAGCACAAGCAGCAGTTCACAACGGACAGGAAAAGATAAAGCCCCCTGGTTTCGCAGAGGGCTTTGGTAGGCTAAAAACTTAACTCTATCAGATAAACTGTCTGATCAATGGGGGGAGCTTAGATTCTTTTCTGTTGATGATATGATCTACTAATTTCGGTTGTTTGCTTTTCTTCTGATTCAGGGCAGGAACGTTCACTTCTGAACCTGTCGTTCCGTGTGCATCTGCAAGCTGTCCCGATGTCTTGCGCAGGTGCAAACTAAGTGCCCGGGAAAGAGACTTCATAAATGAAAGTCCTGCACGAGGGTGCTCCTCGAGAATATAATCAAAACTTTCGCGCGTGATCTTGAGTAGCGTACACGGGGTTCGTGCAATCACCGTGGCAGAGCGAGGATAGGTATCAATCAGTGCCATCTCGCCAATAAAACGACCACGGGAAAGTGTTGAGACAGAAACATTTTTGCCGGTCTGGGACTGTTTTAGCACTTCAAGCTTACCGGCAACAACAAAACACATGTAATCGCTATCTTCACCCTCCGCAAACAAGCGCTGTAGCTCATCCAGCTGAGTGATTTTCATATGTGCGGAAATAATGCCAACCTGCACACTATCGATTTTATCAAACAGAGGAATTGCCCCTGTCATTTCAATAATTTCATTAATCGTATCTTTAGACTGATTGAATGGACCAATCAGAATATCTGCCACGCTAGCTTTGGATTGATGATGAGTGAAACCATCAACACTGCTCTTTGCCTTCTGACCTGCACTAGCCAAATTTCTGGAACCAAGTTGCATAGTATTGTCCCTGCCTGATTAAAGTTTCTCTAGGCATCACTAGCGCAAGTAATCGGCCAAATATAAAAAAAGATAAAAATATAAACAATATCAATAAGTTAAAGCGAAACCGGAGGGTGGAATTTTTTACCCGGAGGCAAAATGTTCCCTAGCAATGGGGAAGTTTTTTCCAACCAACAAAAAAATAGACCCCCTGCTTTCACAGAGGGTCCTGATATGTTGAGCTTTACTCACTCAGATAAATCACAGGAGCTTGGCCACGCTTCTTCCGCTACGGCAAAACGTTACAGCGCTTGCTCGACGCGGTTTCGGCCGTTTGCCTTGGCCCGATAAAGCGCTGCATCCGCGCGAATCAAGGATTCATCCAAGCTCTCATTACCGACATCAATAACGGCAATGCCGAAGCTTGCAGTGACATTGATGATCAAGTCGCCAACAGCAATACCCTGTGCCTCCAGTGCAACTCTAAGGCGCTGTGCAAGCTCTGTTGCGGATTCAAGGTCGGCCTGCGGCATCAGGGCAGCAAACTCCTCGCCTCCAATACGTCCTATCGTATCCACATTGCGAATCAATCCCCGTAATGTGTCGATAACGGCAACTAACACTGCATCACCGGTAGCGTGACCGTGGTTGTCATTGACCTGTTTAAAAAGATCAAGATCAATCATCATAACGGCAAGCGGTGTTTTATAACGTATCGCACGTTCAAGTTCTCTCTCGCCGTGTTCAAAGAAGGCCCGCCGGTTTAATGCTCCGGTCAGCACATCCGTGCGCGCCAGCATCTCCGCTCTTTCCTTGGCCTGCTGTAGTGCAGAGGTACGTTCACTTACCAGATGCTCAAGTGTCTCCTGCTGCTGCTGCAAATGCATAATGTGCTTGGTTTCAATTGCCTCTTTCTCACCTCTAAGCCGGTTGATGCGATCAGCCAGGGCAAAAGAGAGCAATACCCCCTCGATAAAGAAACCCAATGCTGGAGCAAAACCGGTTACAAAATCAGACGGGATAACAGCCATGTTACGCAGCATGGCGATAATCATGGCAAGGCTCCAGACACTCCAGCCGAACACATAAAACCGCGCATCAAGTCTGCCTTTACGATATTGCCACAACCCGATGAGCGGGTAAAAGACCGTGATGATGGCACAAATGAAAACAAATTTTAGCGCATAATCGCGCCAGCCCAGCCAGTAACAGAGTAGTGATAGACCTCCTGCAACAAATACTGCTTTCAACAAGCTGTCGACAAGACGCAACTCACGTGTGCACAGGAACAGTCGAGTAAACTGGGTCGCCAACATCAGCGTCAGAAGCGGAAATAAAACAGGGGAAAAGTCTATAAACCAGGTAGCGCCCGGCCACAGATAGCGATATCCGAATCCGGTAACGGTGAGCAGGCTGATCACTGCCGCCAGCATATAGGAGGTATACCAGATATATTCAAACATACGGGTGGAGTAGCCGATGAACAGGTTATAAAGCACCATCAGGATACCGACGCCGACAAAGACTCCGATGACAAAATACCTGTTGGCATAGTGCTGGTCGAACGCATCGGGCGTCCACAACCGCAGTTGAGTCTCAGCAAGGCCGGGCAGATCATAGGAAAAATGAACCCATACCCGCTGCTGTGAAGCCGGTGGCGTATTCAATACATAGACATTGCTTTCCGCGGCAACGGGGCGGGTAGCAAAAGGATGATGGTCACCACCCTGCAGCACCTTTACCCCGTCCATGTAAAAACTGACATGATCCCACTGCGGATAACTAGCTTCCAGATACCAGACTAGCGGCTCACTGCCGCTGTTCAACAGATCAATCCGCAGCCAGAAATCTGAGGCGCTGACACCGAAATTGCTTTTGCCATCAGGTAAGGGTTTCAATGCCAATGCCAGCGGCTCATGTTTGAGTTGATCAAGGGTGTAGGCGTGTTCGGGATCTTCCAGATAGCGCACCATGAATGCAGTGCTCTCGCCCTGCATTACGGGCTTGAGCACCATCACTGGCTCCGCCTGACTAAGACCTCCTGCCAGAAGTGCAATACACAACAGGCCAAGGCGTAATACAACGGCCAGCAACTGGTTCCAACGCAGCCTTATGCCTGGTATCCAAATGGCTGGGCCTGGCATCCAAACTGCTTGCATGTGGCCGCCGGAATCCTCACCGCCTCTTTACTTCAGCTGATCCAGATTACGGACTGCACCTTTATCGGCTGAGGTCGTCAACGCTGCATAAGCCAGCAGAGCCTTGGAGACAGGACGTTCTCGATTGACCGGCCTCCAGGCATCTTTGCCTTTGGACTCCATGGCCGCGCGACGGCTTGCCAGTTTTTCATCGGAAATGGCCAAATGCACCGAACGGTTCGGGATATCGATTTCGATGGTATCACCCTCTTCTACCAGACCAATCGCGCCACCTTCGGCGGCTTCCGGGGACGCATGACCGATAGAGAGGCCGGAAGTACCACCGGAGAAACGACCATCGGTCAGCAGAGCGCACGCCTTACCCATACCTTTGGATTTCAGGTAGGAGGTCGGATAGAGCATCTCCTGCATGCCGGGGCCGCCTTTCGGCCCTTCATAGCGAATGATGACGATATCGCCTGCAACGATTTTATCGTTGAGGATGGCCGCTACAGAATCATCCTGTGATTCGAACACACGCGCTCGGCCGGTGAACTTCCAGATCAATTCATCCACACCTGCAGTCTTTACGATACAGCCATTCTCGGCGATATTACCAAAAAGCACGGCAATGCCACCCTCTTTGGAATAGGCATGTTCAAGATTGCGAATGCAACCGTTCTCACGATCGGTATCCAGTGTTTTCCAACGCTCGGATTGCGAGAATGCAGTCTGCGTCGGGATTCCACCGGGTGCCGCACGATACATCTCTCGAGGCAGCGCATTGGTTTGGTTCATTACATCATTGGCATCCAGACCTTCACCAAGTGTGGTCGCGTGAACCGTTGGTGTATCACGATGGATCAAACCCGCGCGATCAAGCTCAGACAGGATACCGATCACGCCACCTGCACGATGCACATCTTCCATGTGATAGTGCTGCACGGCAGGTGCAACCTTGCAGAGGTTGGGCACGCGGCGAGACATACGGTCGATATCGGCCATGGTGAAATCAACACCGGCTTCCTGAGCACAGGCCAGCAGATGCAGAACGGTATTGGTGGAACCGCCCATAGCGATATCCAGTGCCATCGCATTTTCAAAGGCGTTAAAGGTTGCAATGGAACGCGGTAAAGCGGATTCATCATTGCCTTCATAATAACGTTTACACAGCTCAACGGCAGTGCGTCCTGCTTCTAGAAACAGCTCTTTACGATCGGCATGCGTTGCCAGCAGTGAACCGTTGCCGGGAAGAGCCAGCCCCAGCGCTTCAGCCAGACAGTTCATGGAGTTGGCGGTAAACATACCGGAACATGAACCACAGGTTGGGCAGGCTGAACGCTCAACGGCAGCCACATCTTCATCAGATTCATTCGGATCCGCCGCCATCACCATGGCATCCACCAGATCCAGATGCACTTCACGGTTGTTCAGGGTGATTTTACCGGCTTCCATCGGACCACCGGAAACAAATACGGCAGGGATATTCAGACGCAGGGCAGCCATAAGCATACCCGGTGTAATCTTGTCACAGTTGGAGATGCAGACCATAGCATCAGCGGTATGAGCATTAACCATATATTCCACGGAGTCGGCAATCAGATCACGACTCGGCAATGAGTAGAGCATGCCGCCATGACCCATGGCGATACCGTCATCGATAGCGATGGTATTGAACTCCTTGGCCACACCACCTGCTGCTTCGATTTCACGAGCTACCAATTGGCCCATATCTTTGAGGTGCACATGCCCCGGCACAAATTGGGTAAAGGAGTTGACGACCGCGATGATCGGCTTCTCAAAATCGCCATCTTTCATGCCAGTCGCGCGCCAGAGTGAGCGGGCACCGGCCATATTACGGCCATGGGTGGATGTGCGGGATCGATATACAGGCATAAAAAACTCTCCAATAAGGTCTTGGCCGAAGCGTACCGACAGTCACGGCCCGATGCACGCGCAGACAAAAACCACAATCTTGCATCGCAGAGTACGCAAAGTACGCAGAGGAAAGGCAAACATCTATAACGCATTATTCCTGTCTGTATTAGGGGGAAACGGTTACTGATTCGCAGTAGATTCACCTGCAGCAGCGGGCACTGCCAAAGAGGCGTCGATGCATGAATACACATCAGCTGTCCTGCAGTGGAATTCAATGACCATCATTCATTTTTCCTCTGCGTACTTTGCGTACTCTGCAGTGAAATGATGTTAGATATTTGACAAGCCAAGTGCAGCACCGGAAACTTTGGCTTATGACTACTCAGCCGCTGCTCACGCAGTTATATGAACTACCCGAAAGCGAAATCATTGAGAAGATCAACAGACTGAAAGCAGAGCTTGGCGACCAGGTATTGATTCTCGGTCACCATTACCAGCGTGAAGAGGTTTTTGCTTTCGCCGATGTCAGCGGCGATTCGCTGAAGCTCTCACAACAGGCAGCAGAAACCAGTGCGCCCAACATCATTTTCTGTGGTGTGCATTTCATGGCCGAAACCGCCGATATCCTCACCTCTGATGAGCAAACCGTGATCCTTCCCGATCTGGCTGCTGGCTGTTCCATGGCGGATATGGCCAATGATGAACAAGTCAGACATTGCTGGGCTGAATTAAGCGAAGTGATCAACCCGGATGCGTGCGTGACTCCGGTAACCTATATCAACTCCACAGCCGCCCTGAAATCATTCTGTGGTGAGCATGGCGGTATCGTCTGTACCTCAGGCAATGCACGCAGGGTTCTTGAATGGGGTTGGGCCAAGCGTGAAAAGATACTCTTTTTTCCCGATCAGCACCTGGGGGAAAACACCGCAGTAGCCATGGGAATTCCGGATGCAGATATGATCATCTGGGATCCTGCCCTGCCTCTTGGCGGCAACACGCCTGAGGATATTGAAAAAGCAAAACTGATACTCTGGAAAGGTTTCTGTTCTGTACATCAACTCTTCAAACCTGAACATGCTGACACCATGCGCCGCAACCATGCGGAGATAAAGGTACTCGCACATCCGGAATGTTCACGCGCAGTATGCGAAACTGCCGATTTTGTAGGCTCTACCGAAATGATTATCAAACATGTGTCAGAAGCAGAATCCGGCCAGAACTTTGCCATTGCCACCGAGCTGAATCTGGTTAATCGCCTGCGTATCCAGTTTCCGGATAAGCCGATCTGGTTCCTCTCGCCCATGGTATGCATGTGCTCCACCATGTTCCGTACCGATCCGCAGCATCTGTATCTGGCATTGAAATCGATTCAGGATGACCAGATCAGCAACCGGATTCAGGTCCCACAACTACAACAACGATGGGCGAAACTGTCCCTCGAAAGGATGTTAAACCTTGCCTAAGTTATCGCTCGTCCTCCCTCTACTCCTATCGCTGTTTTTCTCACCCATGCTGGCCACGGCACAGGCTTCGGTTGACGCGATGCAAAAAGAGGTCAGTCGTTTTAAAGAGAGCGGTGATCACCAGTTCGCCCCACAGACACTGGTGCGAATAGATCAGTATCTGGGTGCAGCTATGCTGGCCGCAGAGCAGAACAAGGGAGAAGAAACAGAAGCGGCATTGGCAAAAACAGCTGAAAAGCTGGATGAAGCGAAACAGACGGCTGCAAGCTTCCGCAAACAGTACCAAACGCTACTCTCCCTACGCATCGATGCGATGGAAACGGTAAAAACCATGATTGCATCCACTCAGGCGGTTAATGCAACATCGACTCAGGAACAACTCGATAGCGCCAACCTCTCATTCGACCTTGCCATTCTGACCAGGGAGCGTGGCGAATTAAACAAGACTCAGGAGCATATCGAAAATGCAAGGCGGTCATACGAACAGGCCATACTGATGATACTGCCACAACTCTCCGAGCTCACAGCCTCAGCAATTTCCAAAGCTGTTTCTGAAGGTGCCAAGAGATATGCACCTGTCACCTACCAGACAGCCATAGACCGGCTGGCTGAGATTCGCGCATATATCGATGGCATCAGCGATTCGCGTCCTTCCAATCCAACTGCGGCATTGAGGCTTGCGCGTGAAGCAGAAAGCCTCGCCATCAGGGTCAAAGCATGGCGCAAACATCGTGGAAGCCATGAAGATATCATACTCAAAGCAAGAGATTTCCGCCTCCGCCTTGCCAATATGCTGGAGATCAGCAAAGAGACAGATGCCCTGCTGACCAATATTCCATCAAGACAGTTACTCAGTGAAACAGCGCGCCTGAAAAAAGAGCTGGTCAGCGAGCGCGAAGCCCATAAACAGGAACTTACCGAGCTCAAGCTCCGGCACGAGCAGGATATTCAATCCCGGCTTCTGGCTCAGACCGATGCGTTTAAGCAGACACAGCATGATCAGATATCCGGCATGAAAGAAGCCTTCCGGGCCAAGCTGGAACGGGAAACCTTTGAGAAGAAGCGCCGGAAGAAAGTCCTTGCCATGTTCAACAAGGATGAAGCTGATATCATGATCAATCTGGACGGCTCCATGCTGATCCGACTTGGCAGCCTTCAGTTTGCTTCGGCGAAAAGTAAAATTGACAGCCAATATTTTGATCTGCTCAGCCGATTAAAGAATACACTGGATGCATACCCTCAGCGCACTGCCCGGATTGAAGGCCATACCGATGATCAAGGTGGTGTGAAACCCAACCAGATCCTCTCTTTGCAACGCGCAGAAGCTGTTCGTGAATTTCTTATTGCCGCAGGCGTTGACGGGACTCGACTGAAGGCACTCGGCTATGGTGAAGTGCGCCCGATTGCCAGTAATGCTTTCCCACAGGGACGTGCCATGAACCGCCGCATTGATATCGTTATCAATGCGGCTGAATAAGCCCCGCAGCAGTTATCGTGACAGAGCGAATTAATCCTTCGGGGCTTGAAGGACTTGCTGAGGATGTACACGAGCACGCACGCAAACTGATCGCCGATTACGCCCACGATTCACCATACAAAAGAGCGATCATCGTAGAGGCGCTGCGCCTGATTTCAGATAACTACAGTAATGCCGATGTGAAGATGCTGGCAAAAATGCTGGCAGAGCTTCGTAAAGGGCTTGATGTATTTCAGCCCTATCAGGCTCTGCGCAAGGTCAGCATATTCGGCTCAGCACGCACCAAAGCAGATCATCCCCGCTACACCCAGACCATGAACTGTGCAGCCTCTCTCAGGGAAGAGGGCTTTATGATCATTACCGGTGGCGGTGGCGGGATGATGCAGGCGGCCAATGAGGGTGCGGGAGAAAAAAACTCCTTTGCTATCAATATCAACCTGCCTATGGAACAACAACCCAATCCGGTGATGAGAGATTCACCCCGCCATTTCCAATGTCAGTATTTTTTCACCCGCAAGCTCTTCTTCCTGAAAGAGAGTGATGCTGTGGTTCTCACTCCCGGTGGTTTCGGCACACTTGATGAAGCATTTGAAACCTTGACGCTATTGCAAACTGGCCGTAACCCACCGATCCCGGTAGTACTGCTGGAAGCACCTGGTGATGACTTCTGGGGCCCTTTTATGCACTCCTGGATGCGCAGGCTGGTGAAAGACGGGTTAATCGATACCAACGACAACCATCTGATCTTTCACACCGACAGTATCGAAAGCGCAACTGCTCATATCCGTGACTATTATCTTAATTACCATAGCTTCCGCTATGTCGGCAAAGCCGTACTGCTTCGCATATTCACACCGCTCTCAGAAGATGCCCTGGTGCGCCTGAATGCGGAATTCAGCGATGTCCTGTGTGAAGGGGAAATCGATCAGGTGTTTCGCTGGCCAAAATCCGATGATCACTGCTATGATTATCTGCCACGCCTGCGACTGCATCTGGATCGCACACGCATGAATGTGTTACCCCATATCATTCGCCGCATGAACATGCTATTCCAACAGGATCAGGAATGAATTGGCCCGCATTGTAAAGATACCCCGTGTTTACGGTCGAGTTTAATATTGTTCATAGATACCAACCTTATCCGGAAAACCGGAGAGCCATAATCAATAGCCCATGGCCCTATCCATCCAGCTGCTTTCTGATCATCAGGCTTAATGTTACAACATGATAAGGTTTGGAAAGAACCACATACTCATCCGAAGGCATTTCACTCGTTAATGTTTCATCTTTATCATAACCGGTCGTAAAGATGATTTTTGTGTCCGGGCAGCGTTTTTTGATACGCCCTGCAGCTTGTACCCCACCAAGCCTTGGCATCACAACATCCATGATAATCAGTGAAACAGTATGCTCGTGTGCCCTGAACTGCTCTATGGCCTCAAGTCCGTCTGAAGCTTCCAACACCTGATAACCCATATTCTCCAGCACCTCTCTGCTGGTGGTTCTGACATCGGCATTGTCATCGACAATAAGTATCCACTCACCACGGCCCTGCACTATTTCGCCACGATCCTCAGAACTATCAGCAATCGCCTTCTCTTCTATCAATGGCAGATAGATATGAAAAGAGCTGCCCGATCCGGGTGTACTCACTACATCAATCACACCATGATGGCTTTGCACTGCTCCATAGACCATAGAAAGACCCAGACCTGTTCCAAGACCAACATCCTTGTTCGTATAAAAAGGTTCAAAAATATGTTTTTTCTGAATCTCATCAATTCCGGATCCATTATCACTGACAACCAGGTGTGCAAACAGGCTTGCATCCATTTCAGGGTGGTGGTTGATAAAACCTTCATCAGCCTCAAAGCCTTCAATCTTCAATGAAATAACAGGATCGGCCACTCCGGCCACAGCATCGCGTGCGTTGTTGATCAGATTCATCAAGACCTGCTGAAGCTGCGTGGCATCACCCTTCACGACCAGTTCCTCATGACAGAATTTGCTGTGAAAAGTGATATTCTCGGGAACACTTGTCTCACTGAGCTTGGATATCTCTTTCATGAAAGAGTTCAGACCGAAAGGTTTCATTTCAACCGAGCCTTTACGGGCAAAGGCCAATAGCTGCTTGATCATCCCGGAGGCCCGGAAGCTCAGCTCTTCAACGCTGTCCAGCCTCTTTACCACATCAGGGAAATCCGCAACCTTTTTCCTGGCCAGATAGAGGTTGCCGGTCATGCCTGCCAGCATATTGTTGAAATCATGGGCGATACCGCCCACCAGTGTGCCAAGCGCTTCCATTTTCTGGGCCTGACGAAACTTTTCCTCAAGCAGCTCATGGCTGGTCATGTCCTGCTGTATGCCTACATAGTGGGTAATCTCTCCATCTTTCTCCATAATGGGCGAGATTGTCATCAGTGCAGGGTACTGACTGCCATCCTTGCGCCGATCAACAATCGCACTCTGCCAGGTCTCCCCTTTTGAAATAGTACTCCAAAGACGCTCATAATACTTTTTGCTCTGATTCCCGCTTTTAAGAACTCTGGGGTTTTTGCCTATAACCTCTTCAGCACTGAACCCTGTAATCGCTGTAAAGGAGGGGTTTACATATTCAATCGTGCCTTGCTTGTCAGTAATAAGTACAGATTCACCAGCCTGCTCAATGGCCTGTGAAAGCATGCGTCGTTCCAGCTCTTTCTGCCTCTCTTCAGTAATATCCCTGGCTGTGCCCACGACACCGATAACCTTTCCTGTCTTGTCATACAGAAGGGCTTTTCGCACATCAAGATAAAGAAACTTTCCTTTCACATTACCATATTCATAAAACTGCATCGGTTTGCCTGCTTCTATGGTGACATGGTCGGAATCCTGGCACAGCTCTCCGAATGTATGCCATTCAGGGTTATCCGGTTGTGATTCACGCTGACGCTTGGCAAAAAACAGATCATTTTTACCAACAGGCTCATTGGTATCTTTAGCAGACAACAAATGATCGCATATAGCCTGATTGGCAAAAAGGTAGTTATCATCTATATCTTTAGCCCAGATCATGTCCGGCACGGTGTCACACATCAGACGAAGCATGGAATACAGGGTTTCACCGAACCTCTCGGGCATAAAAGACCTCCGAATCAGCTTCTTAGCAAGCACCAACTCTATTGCACTCAAAGCAAAAGCAAGTATGCACACTCACCCCTAACTGTCTGTCCCTGAGGCCTGCGACAAATTGTCGCAGCTGGCAAAAAAATAGCGTTTTCGTTTCGACTCAGGCCGGATGAGCACACCTGTTTTCTTGAAGGGGTCTGTGAAATATCCAAATGCGTAAAATCGAATATGATTTCCCGGTTCAGAAATCATCGCATTCAGCCCACAGTATAGTGTTTCGCTACTCCTTACGTAACTTTTCAGGGTTCGCATCACCGAGCTGTTCACGAAGCTGTATCAGTGCTTTTTGTGTCTGTTCCAACTCTTTCATCAGACAATCACGCGTAGGTGGCTGGCGCATCTCTTTCAGTCGTTCCGCCTTCGCTTCATCAAGGTTATTCAATACCACGGCAATAAACAGATTGATAATGACAAAGGTTCCCATAATCACAAAGCTGACGAAGTAGATCCAGGCAAGCGGATGCAGCTCCATGGCTGTGTACATCACATCGGTCCAATCCTCGAGTGTCACAATACGAAACAGGGTAAGCAGTGAAATGCCAAGGTTGCCCCAGTGTTGCGGGTCATGAGCATGGAAAAGCTGCTGGCCGGCTACCCCGTAGATATAAAAGATCACGCTCATCAACAGCATGATATTGCCCATACTCGGGATCGACCTCATCAGTGTTGCAACAATCAGGCGCAGCTCAGGAATAACCGAAATCAGGCGCAGCACCCGTAACAACCTGGCAAGACGGGCAAGTATGGCAAGCTCACCCGTGCTTGGTATCAGCGCGAGCACGATGATACTGAAATCAAAAATATTCCAGCCTTCATGAAAATAACGATGTATCTTCGGTGCCAGAGCACACATCTTCAACATCGCCTCAATAATAAAGATACCCAGTACAATACGATTACCCCATATCAGCAAGTTACTGTATTCAGCAGTCAGTTCCCGGGATGTTTCCAGGCCAATCAGCACCGCACTGAACAGGATGATACCGATAATAAAATATTCAAAAAATCGACCACTTACGATGCGCTGGGCAAAAGCCTGCATGAATTTACTCCTGATTGTTGGATAATAATAAGAATATAATTTGGGCGGCAGTGTATTGTCATAACTACTTCGGGCAATAGTGTTTTCACACATCTGTAGCATTCGGCAATCGCAATGGCATGATAAGCCTCATAGAATTGTAAGGAGAAGTTGATGAATTATGATGTTTTCGGCGTAGGTAACGCCATTATGGATATGCAGGTGCAATGTGATGATGCATTCCTTGATAAAATGGGTATTGAAAAAGGAATCATGACTCTGGTGGATGAAACCCGTCAACAGACCATCCTTGATGCTCTTGCCAATCATGATGTGAACTACTGCTCGGGCGGCTCTGCTGCCAATACAATCGTGGGCGTTGCTGACATGGGCGGCACAGCCGCCTACGCCTGTAAAACCGGAGCTGACAGCTTTGGAACCCAGTATCTCGATGAGATGAAAGAGCTGAGCATTGCCATCGAAGTTGCCCAAAGCGCAGGCCAGACAGGCACATGCGTGGTGCTGATCACACCTGATGCCCAACGCACCATGCTGACCAACCTTGGCATCTCCTCGACACTGGATGAACACGACATCGTGGAAGCAGAAATTGCCAAAGCCAAGTATGTCTATATTGAAGGCTATCTCTTTGCCGGAGACTCAACCAAAGCTGCAGCCATGAAAGCGATTGAGCTGGCCAAAAAGAATAACGTCAAAGTTGCCCTCACCATATCCGATCCCTTCCTGATCGACATCTGCCGTAATCAGTTCCAGGAGCTGATCGAAGGCCCTGTGGATCTGCTCTTCTGCAATGAAGAAGAGGCCAAAGCACTGACCGGTCTGGATAACCCCATCGACTGCGCACACGACATTCACAAACATTGTGAAAATGTTGCCCTGACCCTTGGTAAAAAAGGCTCAATCATCATGCATCAGGGTGAAGCCCTGCCTGTGGAAGGCGTTGAGGCTAATGCTATTGATACCACCGGTGCCGGTGATATGTATGCCGCAGGCGTACTCTACGGCATCACCAATGGCCTCTCCTGGCAGAAAGCAGGCCACCTGGGCTCGCACGCAGCAGGACTCGTAGTATCCCAGCTTGGTGCAAGGCTGCCTGGCCCATTGAATAAAGAGGCAATCGAACAACTGCTGAAGTGATGCATGTCATTGATCAAGGGAAAATTCTGACAAGCATGCTCCTTGTCTGCTATTCTCAGGCGGGACTATAAGTAGAGTCATAAATGGCGACAGCCAGGAGGAAGAGCATGAAAAAAACAGTAATCATAATGTTTGCCGCATTGGTTGCGCTATCATTCGCTGGCTGCTCAGCTGAGCCTGGTAGCAAAGCCTGGTGCGACTCCATGAAAGATAAACCTAAGGGCGAATGGACTGCTGACGATGCAGGTGCATTCACCAGGCACTGCGTACTGGGTAACTACAAGGAATAAACCGCATTTTACCCGCCCATGAATCAGCCCTGCCAGCATTGGCAGGGCTTTTTTTGGTTCATTGCAGATTAGCAAGAAATGGCGTTTGAAAAACAGGTTTTTGATCCCCGTTAGGTAGATGCATTCAAAGTTACTACTCTGCTAAAGCAGAGCATCCCCCTTGCCCTGCGGGTCACCGATTCTGCTAGCAGGAGACCATCAAAAACACTGTAGTCCAATGTGCGATTGATCTACCAGGATTTTCAACCCCGTTTCAAGATGCGCCGGAGTATTTCTCGTTCAATGGGATGAGGCGCAAAGGGGCAGGAACCCGTTTGGACGAGCTTAAGCTCGCCTTGAGAGGGGAGAAGCAGATTGTCGGGCAGTTTCTTTTCTGGAAACGTTGGAACAAATAATCCCACCATAATGGCAAGAGAGGAGCGGCTTCAGTTCTTGTTTATTAAGGCATTTCCCCAGAGTTCCGCGATGAACCTTTTTTATGCCTTTAAACCAAAATAGAGCACAGTCATATCTGTATCACCGGAATTGGCCAGTTCTTGCCTTTCCATCGGGTCAATACGGAAACAACAGCCCTGCACCACCTTATTTATGGCACTCGCCATCCACCATGATATGACCTGAACCACTGAGCAGATAAAAGACCTCATACAGATCAACATGGGCATGTTCAGCAACCTTCTGGCCGGGCTTGAAAACAGCATGCGACAAGCGCACCGAGCCAGGAAGCTCTGACTCACCCAGCAATACACGTTTCGTAATCCCGGCATCGTGTGAAAGTTCTTCTGATCCCACTTCATTCAGCTGCACTAGTTTCATGCTCCACCCACCCTTTGTCACCCCTCAAACAATACCACCAGCCTGCCGGTCACTCATCCAGCAAACTATCGCGCCTCTTCTCCACCTCAAGTATGCGGATTGTCGCCTCCAGCACACTGTCCGGATTCAAAGAGATCGACTCGATACCTTCGCGCACAAGGAAATCAGCAATTTCAGGATAATCCGATGGTGCCTGCCCGCAAATGCCGATATATTTACCGCGCCGTTTGCAAGCAGCAATCGCTATCTTCAGCATTTCCAACACTGCCGGTTCACGCTCATCAAAAATGTGGGCAACCAGAGCTGAATCACGGTCAACGCCAAGGGTAAGCTGGGTCAGGTCGTTGGAACCAATGGAAAAACCGTCAAAGATATCGAGAAAAGCATCGGCTGCTATCACATTGGCTGGAATCTCACACATCATATAGATCGCCAGCCCAGCCTCTCCCCGTCTCAGCCCAAACTCAGCCATCAGATCCAGCACCTTCTGCCCCTCTGAAGCTGTGCGAACAAATGGAATCATCAGGCAGACATTCTTTAGCCCCTTCTCCTCACGCACCAGCCGCATCGCCTGACATTCCAGTGCAAATGCCTCCCTGAATGCATCGGAGTCGTAGCGGGAAGCACCACGAAAGCCAATCATCGGATTCTCCTCCACGGGCTCAAAACCCTGTCCACCCAGCAGACTGGCGTACTCATTCGATTTAAAATCGGACATGCGGACAATGACCTTTTTGGGGTAGAAAGCAGCAGCAATCATCGCTACCCCTTCAGCCATCTTTTTCACATAGAAGTCGATCGGTGAGCCATAGGCGGAACTTCGATTGCGGATCTCCCGTTTCACCTTCGCATCAATGACCTTTTCGAGTTCCAGAATAGCACAAGGGTGTATGCCAATTGTATTGCTGATAATAAATTCAAGACGCGCAAGTCCCACGCCATCATTGGGGATGGCACTGAAAGCAAAAGCACGCTCCGGGCTTGCCACATTCATCATAATACCGGTTTTCGGCCGGGCCAGCGATCCGACATTCATGCTATCGACCTTGAATTCAAGTTGGCCCGTATAAACATATCCGGCCTCTCCTTCAGCACAGCAGACAGTAATCATATCACCATCTACAATCGTTTCAGTAGCCGTGCCGGTTCCTACCACAGCCGGCAAACCCAGCTCGCGCGCGATAATCGCAGCATGACACGTGCGGCCACCACGATTGGTCACTATGGCTGCCGCACTTTTCATAATCGGCTCCCAGTCCGGATCGGTCATATCCGTAACCAGTACTTCTCCCGGCTCCAGTTCACCGATCAGGGTAGCATCCTTGATGATACGTGCACGACCTGAGGCAATCTTGCCACCCACACTCTTTCCCCGAGCCAGAATATCAGCGCTCTCTTCCAGCTTATAAGACTCGACCAAATTATAATCACGCAGGGAATGCACCGTCTCAGGCCTGGCCTGAACTATATACAGATTCCCTGACTCGCCGTCCTTGGCCCACTCGATATCCATAGGCTGAAAATGACCGGCAAGATCCGAGTAATAATCTTCAATTATTACTGCATAACCGGCCAACTCAAGCAGCTCATCTTCACTCAGGCAGTAACGAGATTGCTGCTCAACGGGCACATCTACATTCCTGGTTGGATGTTTCAGGGATTCAGAATAGATCATCTTCTGAGCCTTATCCCCCAGGCTGCGAGCAAGTAATGCCCTATACCCCTCTTTCAACAGCGGCTTAAAGAGATAGGCCTCATCCGGACGTACACTCCCCTGCACCACATTCTCACCCAGACCATATGCTGAAGTAATCAAGACGGCATCGTTAAATCCGCTTTCCGTATCAATGGAAAACATCACACCTGCTGATGCAAGGTCACTGCGTACCATCTTCTGTATACCGGCTGAGAGTGCCACTTTCATATGGTCAAAGCCCTTATCAACCCGGTACGAGATAGCACGATTGGTAAACAGGGAAGCATAAACCAGTTTGACATGTTCCATGACGTGGGAGGCACCGCGCACATTGAGAAAGCTCTCCTGCTGACCGGCAAAGGAGGCTTCAGGCAGATCCTCCGCTGTAGCCGATGAACGAACCGAGACAGCCAGGGGAGACTCGCCGTATTCATCCATCAGGCGTTGGTAAGCTAGCGATATTTCAGTTTCCAGATCATCCGGCATATTGCCATGAGCAATGATTGAACGCAGGTGCTGGCCGCATGCCGCCAGGCTTTTCATATCAGTGGTATCAACGCCATGCAATGTCATCGCGATTTCATGTTTCAGCTTGTTATATTCGATATAGTGCCAGTAAGCGTCGGCAGTGGTGGCAAAGCCATTGGGAATGTTGACCCCTTTCTTTGTCAGATGACAATACATCTCACCCAGCGATGCGTTCTTACCACCGACTATAGTGACATCGGAGAGGCCCAGCTCATCAAAAAAACGGATATATTGCATACCATCCTCCAGCACCGATGTCTGAAATGACGTGGTGAGGAAGGCAGAAAGATAAATCCATACCGACTTCAAACAACAACATTTAGCAACATCCATATGATTATAGTTTAAGAACTGTAAAAATGGGCTACACTTACTGCCTGTCACTCAGGGAGAGCAGTCTATGATTAAAGGAAGTTGCCTCTGTGGGCAATTCAGCTATGAAATTCACGGCAAGATGGGAGAAATCACCCATTGTCATTGCCCTACCTGTCGTAAAGCACATGCTGCTGCCTTCTCCTCAGTCGCAGCAGTACAACTGGAAGATCTTGTCATCACTACCGGTGAAGAGCTGTTGAAATTCCACGAATCGTCACCGGGAAAGAGACGTTATTTCTGCTCCAACTGCGGCTCACATATCTATGCCAAACGCGATGACCAGAACCACTATATCTTTCGCATGGGCACCATAGAGGACGATCCCGGCACACGCCCTGGCCAACACATCTTCACCCGTTACAAAGCACCCTGGTACAACATCCATGATGATATACCTGAATATTCAGAATGGGTGATTGAAACAGATCTCGATAGCCGGGCAAAAGCGAAAGGCTCCCAGAAGCTGTTTCACCATATACAATCAGCTTTGAGCCTGGCCGGTAGAAAAGGAACTGCCACATCACTGTTGCTGATCCATATCAGTGCATCAGAAGATGAGCATGAAACGCATGACAACACGACTGATATAACATCGGCATTACATGGTGAAATCAGAAATAATATACGTGATTCAGATGATCTGGAACAAATAAGCGATGGGGTTTATGCCGTTTTACTCCCCTTCACGGATTCCAGTGCGGCTATTATTCTGGCTGAAAGAATATGCATCACACTGAAAGGAATCACACAGCGCATGGGAAAACATCTCAACATCGGTGTGGCAACGCTGCGCTGCAATCAGCTTCACCAGAGCGTAGTGAAGGATACCAATGAAATACTTGATATGGCAAATCAGGCACTATGCGCGTCAAAAGAAGAAGCTATAAACAGAGTCTCCCATTTCAACAAGCTTGATTAGAGCTCTAGCGCTTTATAATTCCGACAAGAAAAATCAGGATCACAGCGCCCAGCACCGCGGCCAAATGGGTTCCGAGCATACCTGCGAAAGAGAAGCCGAGGAAAGCAAAGAGATACTTGCCAATAAATGCGCCAACGACACCGATCACCATATTTCCTAGCAGACCGTAGCCGGAACCTTTCATCAACCTACCTGCAATCCAGCCTGCCAGCGCACCAATCAGAAGAAATATCAACAGATCCATTATCACCTCTCTGCCTGCAACATAGCTCAGCCAATGTCGTTGTACTATAACGGACTTGCAATCACCCTGTTAGAGCCTATGATGCGGCGCCATTGCGTAGGAAACTACGTATTACATACCTTGCTCCGGACGCGCATATGGGTACCGGGGCGTACGTTTGTACACCAAGAGGAGCGCCGTTTTGTATTACGAAACTATTTTTATCGTTAATCCTGATATCTCTCAGGAAAACACCGAAGCACTGACCGATGATCTGGTCGCCAAAGTCGAAAAAGTCGGTGGCCGCATTGTTAAACGCGAAAACTGGGGCTCACGTCCATTGGCATATTCCATTGCCAATCGTAAACGTGGCAACTACATGCTGCTGGTAACAGATGGCAGCGCCGAAGCAATCAAGACTCTGGAACATGCTATCAGCCTCGAAGAGCGTGTTATCCGCAGTCTGACTACCAAACTGACTGAACTTTCTGACAAAGCTTCTCCACTGCTACGTCGCATTCAGGCTGCTGCCAAGCGCGAAGAAGTTGCTGCTGAAGAAAAAGCCGCTGCTGAAAAAGCAGCTGAAGAAGCGGCTGCCGCTGCACCTGCTGCAGAAGCTGTTGAAGAAGCTGCACCTGTAGCCAAAGCTGATGGAGCAGAAGCAAGCGCCTGAGTTTAACCGCGCCCGCGTATCGGGCCGGTTACGCAACCTGCGTACGCGCTGGACACCGGATGGTTCACTGGCACTGATTGCTGAACTTGTCACAACAAGACCGCAATTGGGACCAGTAAGAGCAGGTGTACAGGAACAGCAACCCATGCCGCTACGGGCAACAGGAGATATATGTAAGATTATCTCTGCATGCGAAGAACAGCATGTGATTGTTGAGGGATGTTTACGCAGAAGATTTTACAGCAGGGATGGTGAACCTTGCTGGGGACAGCTGGAGATCTGGGTTGATTCCTGCCACAAGGCAGAGACACAGAAAGAAGGCTTGAAGAGAGATTTAGGAGAAAAAGATGAGTGAAGAAGTAAAAACAACTGCTGCTGCAGCGCCACAGGGCGACCGTCCAGCACGTCCACAGGGTGACCGCCCAGCACGTCCGCAGGGTGACCGCCCTCGTCGTCCACAGGGTGCAGGCGCTGGTGGCCGTTTTCAGCGTCGTCGTAAATTCTGCAAATTCTGTGCAGACAAGACCCTGACTATCGATCATAAAGATCCGGACATGCTGCGCAGCTTCGTTACCGAACGTTACAAGATCCTGCCATCACGCGTGACCGGCACTTGTTCCAAGCATCAGCGCTTTCTGACTACTGCGATCAAACGCGCACGTATTCTGGCACTGTTGTCATTCACACCTCTGCACCACGATTGATTTTATCAATTGTAAGGTGATCTGATGGATAATCAGGGGCCCAATCAAGCCATGCCCGTGGCAGTTGTCTATGTATTAACACACCGACTGCCCTGTGCGGCATTGATGCTGGTGATGCTGATGGCAGCGATATGGTTACCCGTATTACTGCAGGGCCTGCCACCATTTTTGCTTATACTGGCAGCCACGCTCGGACTCGGATTACATTTCCTTGTCCCGGCTCTGATTGCCCTGGTCACTTTTGGTGGTGGTGTCCTGTTTGCTATACAGGTCGCTGCAATCACAGCAGTGGCTGTAAGTGTACTGGCAGGTTTTGCTATAACACCGGGATTGATGGCTTTTATTGTTTATGGCCTGATACCCACCTGTTCCGCCATCCTCATGATGCGGGATGACGGTTTGAAACGTAGCGCCCAGCTACTGGCTCTGTTGCTGGGCGGCCTGGTTTTTTTCGGACTCATGATTGCTGCCAGCGTGCAGGATATTGGGCTCAGGGAACTGGTAGCAGGCATGCTTTCACCGATGTTTGATCAGCTACAGCAACAGCTGCCTGCCACAGACATGGAGTCCAGGCAGATGCTTGATCAGGCACGACATACCATGGCGTCACTCCTACCCGGTTTGATAGCTCTGGGTCTGTGGTTCACCTGGTGGGGCGATACGGTGTTTGCGCGCAATATTGCCCTGCGTTACAACTTTTACCGTGGTGAAACGAGTGGCTTTCTTGACTTGAGGCTGGGTAAAGCAATGGCATATGCCTTTTTAGGCCTGCTGCTATTGACCAACCTGGGTTCAGGAGATTTAAATTACCTTGCAGCCAATGCTGCCATCCTGACCGGTGGCCTGCTTGCAATACAGGGTATAGCTGTAGTACACAGCTGGCTGAAAGTGAAGGGCATGAACCTTTCGATCAGCTTGATGTATGTAATGTTACTAATCTGGTCGGTCATGATCGTTCCTTTCGTGATTGTCGGCCTGATGGATATTTGGTTTGATTATCGCCGGAAGTTTCCGGCAGCTGGAGGATAAAATGCAATTAATTCTTTTGGAACGTGTTGAAGGTCTGGGTAACGTAGGTGACGAAGTCAACGTACGTCCGGGTTACGGCCGCAACTTCTTGCTCCCTAATGGTAAAGCAACATTGGCTAACGATGGCAACCGTAAGACTTTTGAACGCCGTCGTTCACAGCTGGAAAGCAAGCAGGCAGACGTTCTGGCTGAAGCCAAGACTGAAGCTGCCAAGCTGAGCGAACTCACTCTGGAAGTGATCCGCGCTACTTCAGATGGTAACCATCTGTACGGTTCGGTTAGCACCAACGAACTGGCCGAGCTGTTGAGCGAAAATGGTCAGAAAGTTGAGCGCCGCAGTATACTGCTTGATGAGCAGATCAAAACTGTTGGTGAGCACAACTTCCGTGTGCGTCTGCATCCGGATGTAACCGCTGAACTCAGCATCAAGGTCATCTCAGAGCAACATTGAGTCAAGCAATCCCCCTGCGCACCGATACGCTCAGAGAGCGTATTCCCCCTCATGCATATGATGCTGAGCGGGCGGTGCTCGGGGGAATCATGCTTGATGCCGAAGCACTGGAAAAACTGGAAGGCGCACTGCAACCTGAGCACTTCTATGTTGAAGCCAATGCTCGCGTTTTCTATGTTGTACTGGAACTGGCGGCCAGAGGGCAACCTGTTGATGCACTAACGATCAAGGATCAGCTTGAGCGCCGTCAGGAGCTTGAGTCGGTTGGTGGTGAAGCTTATCTGGCTGATCTGGTCGGAACCGTTCCAACCTCCGCCAATGTAAAACATTATGCTGACATCGTGCGCGAACGTTATGTGCTGCGCCAACTGCTCTCGGTTTGCAGTGATGTTACCCGCGACGTTTACGAAGAGACCGGTCTGGAAGTTATCGAACATCTGGATATTGCCGAGAAGAATATCCTCGGCATTGCAGAAAGTTTTAACCGGTCACGTCCGGCCTTCGCCAAGATGTCCGATCTTATGCTTGAGACCTACAAAGAACTCGAAGAACGTTATGCACAGAAGAAACTGGTGACCGGCGTATCTACAGGCTTTGAAGATCTCGACAAAATGACTGCCGGCATGCAACGCGGTGACCTGATCATTGTCGCCGGACGCCCGAGTATGGGTAAAACTGCCTTCTCGATGAACCTGGCCCAGAATGCCTCACTTCGTTCCGATGAAGAGGGTGTGGTTGCCGTGTTTTCACTGGAAATGTCTACGCAACAGATCGCCATGCGTATGCTGGCTTGCGAAGCCCGTGTAGACATGTCGAACCTGCGTACCGGTCGATTCACCTCCGATGACTGGCGCAAACTGGCTGCATCCAGCGGTTCGTTAGCTGAATCTTCCATCTATATCGATGATACCCCTGCCATCTCGGTGATGGAACTGCGCTCCAAGTGCCGCAGACTTAAACGGGAAAACAAACACCTTGATCTGGTGTTAATCGACTATATTCAGCTGATGTCCGGCCGTGCTAACGCCGATAACAGGGCTCAGGAAGTCTCAGAGATATCCCGTGCGCTGAAAGGGCTGGCTAAAGAGCTGAATGTTCCGGTGATCGCCCTCTCCCAGCTTAACCGCTCGCTTGAGCAGCGTGCAGATAAACGCCCGGTCATGTCTGATCTGCGTGAATCTGGCGCAATCGAGCAGGATGCCGATGTCATCATGTTTATCTATCGTGATGAGGTTTATAACAAAAAACCTGAAAACGAAGGACTCGCAGAAATCATCATTGCCAAACAGCGTAACGGTCCAATCGGTGATGTAAAACTGACCTTCGTTCACAAATTTACCCGTTTCGAAAATCACGCAGGTTTCGACAACTAGGCTTTCCTGATCAGCTGTTTTTGATACTTGCTGTAAACAGAAGCCGCTCTTCATTCCCCTATCCTGCTGTGTTCCCTCATACATTGTGCTAACCTGTTCCTGTGCCTGATAGCACATAGCAAGATCGTACCCATACCTCTTGCATGACAGGGAGATTGCCATGACCTCTCCAACACCACTGCATGATGCCCGTATCGGCATCGCGCTTGGCAGCGGATCAGCACGCGGCTGGAGCCACATTGGCGTACTCAAGGCTCTGCAAGAGATGGGTATCAGGCCCGGCATAGTGGCCGGCAGCTCCATCGGTGCTCTTGTCGGTGCTGCTTATGCCAATAACCAACAGGAAAGGCTTGAGCAGTGGATACTCTCCCTTAGCTGGAAAGATATCGCTAATTTCATGGATCCCTCCGTGCTCGGTGGTGGTTTCATCCAGGGTGACAAGCTGCTGAAGTTTGCCCGTGCACACACCGACAACCCCACGATTGAATCCCTGCCCATTGCATTTTCCGCCGTGGCGACAGAACTCGATACAGGGCGCGAAGTCTGGTTACGCACCGGCCCATTGATTGAAGCGGTACGTGCATCTATCTCTCTTCCCGGCCTGTTTGCACCGGTCAAACGGGACGGTCAGTGGCTGATTGATGGCGGGGTTGTAGATCCTGTCCCTGTTTCATTATGTCGCGCCATGGGGGCAGAAATCGTCATAGCGGTCAATCTCAACGGTGAGATTATTGGTAAACACGGGCGCAACAAACGTGACAAACAGCTGAAGAAGCGTGAAGAGTCTAACCGTATTGCACTGCTGGAAAGGGTTTCAGCACAGCTAAAAAACAGCCTGCATGAGCGCAGGGAGCTTTTTCTTTCGCAACTGTTTGGGGAAAACCGTGATACCCCCGGCTTATTCGAGGTCATGGCCGGTTCTCTCAACATTATGCAGGACCGTATTACACGCAGTCGTCTGGCTGGTGATCCGCCCGATATCATGCTTGAACCCAGGCTCGACCATATCGGTCTCATGGAGTATGACAAAGGTGAAATAGCCATTGCTGAAGGCCAGGCCTGTGTGGGCCGGATGGCTGAACATCTGCGTGCTCTCATACAGGATCAGAGCTGAAGTATGGGGTCGCTCAACACATAGCCCTACAATACTCAGCAACTATTTTCGAGACTCCGGCACAAAAAATGGGCAGTATGCGCCTCCTGTCCATTTTAACGCCAACAGAAGCGATGATATCCTGCTTACGTTACCGGACATATAAACCATTGGAGGTGCTCAGTTGGCCAGACAAAACTTTAAATTCGACAAGCGTCAGAAAGAGTTAGCTAAACAGAAGAAAAACGAAGAGAAGCGCCTGCGAAAAATTGAGAAGCGTGGCGACGATGGTGAACTGATTGAAGGTGAAGTACCCGAAGAGGTAATCGTCGAAGAGACCCCGGCTAAACCTGCTACTGATCCTAATGACCCGTTCGCTGACTGGACTCTGGATAAATAATAGACCGTACCGATCGGTGTCTAACTACATCAGCAACGACAAAAAAAAGCGGGCCAGAAGGTCCGCTTTTTTTGTTTACCTCCTGCTCAATGGCCCCTGCTCCAAATGGCCACTTTGGCCAAACCCCATCGCTGGCAAGCGTCGCCATACGGCCAGAAGCATATATTCAAATGGTGTGGCCACCGATTTTCTCTAAATTGAATTTACTCAATGAGTCTTCCTAAACATCCAGCACATTGACACATATGTATACGTCGTATACTTTTTTCCGGCGTGTGTATATATGTGGAGTGGTGATAAAACAGGTGGAAATACAGAGCAGAAGAGATAGAAAAAAAGAAGTCATGCGACAGCAGATTATTGAAAGCGCTATGAAACTCTTCAATAAACAGGGGTTTGACAACACCTCTATGGAGAGCATTGCTGAACATGCTGATGTATCCAAGCGGACCCTCTATAGCTATTTCCCGTTAAAAGAGGCGATCGTCAGCGCCCACTGGATCAATACAACGCAGAACAATGTCAGACGGTTGCCGCAACTGTTTACACTCTGTCGCTCGACCCATAGCCGATTGGAAAAAATATGTCTCTCCGGAGCAGAGAGAATCAAAGCAGATCCGGAATATGCCCGTATCAGTTTCAGTTATCAGCTACGCCTGCTGGGCAGCAGTGCAGACGAGCAGGTTCAGAGCGAATTTGTTCAGGTTCTCATTACTGTTTTAGAAGCAGGACAGGCTCAGGGGGATATTCGAAGTGATATTCAAGCCCATGAGCTGGCATTACAGATCAGACAGCATTTTACTGCCATATGTTTTATGTGGCTGGCAAACCCTGAGGCCTTTTCACTGGATGAACATATCAGCCATGCAGTGGACTGTTTTATTCACGGTGTAGGGTCCAGATAGAAGGAGGCCGATATGAGTGAAAAAAAATCAAGAACTTTGCGGGCTGCAGCAGTGCAGATGGATTGCAGACCGGGAGATGTAGCATCGAATCTTCATCATGCAGGGAAGCTGGTGGCAGAAGCGGTTAAACAGAGAGCAGAACTGGTTCTTTTGCCTGAGTTGATGCCCAGTGGTTATATGGCTACTGAAGCGATTTGGGATTGTGCTGAAACTATGGATGGGTGTTCGGTGCAGTGGTTAAAAGAGCATGCAAAAAAACACGCTATCTACCTTGGCTTCAGCTTTCTCGAAGCAGATGGAGAGCATTTTTATAATGCCTTTGTACTGGCAACGCCTGATGGAGAGATTGCTGGACGGGTAAGAAAAACACCACCGGCCTCCATTGAGGCAAATTTCTACACCTCCGGAAATGAGCCGCATGTGATCGAAACAGCAATAGGACGAATTGGTGTCGGCATCTGCTATGAGAATCTACTGTATGAGAGAATCTGCGAACTTGCTGAACTCTCTGTTGACCTGGTGCTCTCTCCTGCAGCAGCAGGCAGACCAAAACCGTTGATTCCAGGCGATGTCAGGCGCTTTGAAGAGATGCTGAAACTGGGGCGAAATCTGTATGGTGATGTGTTGGGTGTACCTAATGTGGTGGCCAATCGGAGTGGTCTGTTGGAGACAGAACTGCCCGGCAGGTTGCCTTATCTGAAGAACAGCTTTCCCGGCTTATCATCAATAGTGGATGCGAAAGGGCAGGTGTTGGCCGAGTTAGGTGATGACGAGGGGGTGATTGTTGCTGAGATTGAATTGAATCCAGGCCATAAGAAAAAAACAAAACCGGAAAGGCATGGCAAAATGTGGGCTTTTCCGGTGCCCTGGTACTCATTTATCTGGCCGATGACCCAACAAACGGGTGAGAAAGCGTATAAGAGAAATCCTCGCAGGCCTTTAAAGGCGCTATCAGTTTCTAATTCCTGAATCTCTGCTTCTGGCCGGAGGCAGTCGTTCGCCAATGGCCACATTGAATCAGACACAATGCCTTATGCTTCAGCCGTAGTCGGAAGCAGATGTTCGCTAATTCATTCATACCCAATCTGTGGCATTGGACAATCCAGTGTGTCACACACAGCACGCAGTAACTCAAACTCATCCACACTGACCTGAGCATCGGACAATACAGCCACGACACACGCTTTGATCAGCTCCCGCTTGATTGCAGGTGTCACCCTTGCCGCTTTATTCAGGGAGTGGTCCAGTGCAGCCATATCGCAGGATTTCAGTGTAAGCCTGGTTGCACTCTCCCTGCCCAGATAACAGGACATGGCTTCGGTAAATACGCTATCAGGCTCTGCATGGGTGCCCTGCTTGATCAGCATCGATACGATGCAGGCCACTTCATCCTCAACCTCTGCTGCGGCATCAAAATGAACAGCTGGCGGTTTTATCGCTATAAATGTCGGATGCAGATGGGTTATCAACATGCGGTGCAACATATATTCGAAAATACTCAGCTGGCTGTCCGCCTTAATCAGGATGGAGCTGCAGTGGCGGAACTTTTTGTACTGCGACTCCGATAATGATTTCAGCGTTGGCAAAAGAAGCTCCAGCAACGGAATGCGCAGCCTGGTATCAAGGACCGTCACCATAGCCTGAATTTCAAACAATTCTGCCAATACACCGGCATCAGCTTTTATCTCCAGTGCTTTTAGCTGTGCGTTCCGAATCGATCTGTTCTGGTCAAGTAACAGTGCATAAACCACAGCACGAGCCGTAAACGGATCATGGGCGAACTGGCGCAGGTGTTGTGGAATCTTATCCAGCAGCTTCGCTCCCTGTTGCAATACCACAGCATCCGGCTGGCCGATAGAGTCCATCACTGCATCCACGCTCTTCTGAGTCGGTAAAAGTGGTGCATCCCCAGCCAGCGAGGAGATCGCCTCCTGCATCACTGATCTGCTGCGATGTGCTGCATTAACCGTGGCACAGGAACCTGAAAAAGATGGGTCCAGTCGTTTGATTCGCTCAACCAATGGAGGATGTGTCGCCCACCAGTTCCGGTTTTCCCACGATTTCACCGCATTACCGAAAAAGAAGTGGCTGGTTTGCTGGCTAGCACTGTGATTCACGCGACTGCCTGCCTTGTAACCACCAATCACCTTCAAGGCAGAGGCAATACCTTCAGGATTACGTGTAAACTGAACAGCCGCTGCATCAGCAAGAAATTCACGCTGACGAGATACCGCACGCTTGATCATATCGGCAAAGACAGCCCCCACCGTGCCTGCCACAAAGATAAAGAAACCGATAACGGCAATCGCCGGATGCGTTCCGCGTTCACTTCGTACCCGATGTGAAGTGTGCCTGGCTGTCATCATCACAATGCCTGCATCGGAGATCAGGGTGATACCGAAGAGCAGGCCCATCAGCCGCATCTTCAGCGTCGTATCACCATTGAGAACATGGCTGAACTCATGTGCGATCACGCCCTGCAGCTCATCACGATTAAGCATCTCAATCGCACCCGTAGTCAGAGCAATCACGGCATCAGAGCGGCCATAACCGGCAGCAAAAGCATTGATGCCGGCCTGTGGCAGCAAGTAAACCGGAGGTACGGGAAGACCTGCAGCAATCGCCATCTCCTCCACAACATTTTGCAGCCGCCTGAGCAGAGGGTCATCAGTGGCTGCAGCCACACGTTCTCCCCCCAGCATTTCGGCAACGGCCGCTCCACCACCCTGCTTTAACTGATAAGTCCGATACATACTGCCGGAAGCCACAATCATGATCGTGATCGTGATTACCCAGAGAAAGCGTTCAACATCCCAGAGGTCACGAATAAACCCTTCATCGGCAAACAGCTGGGTGATAAACATGCCAGCAGTGACCGCCAGATAGACTGCCAGCATAATCAGGATCACCGCACAGCTGAACAGCAGCACCAGCAACATGGTATTGCGCCGGGCCTGCTCCTGTTGCGCAAAGAAGTCCTTCAAAAGTTTGTCACCAGATTACCATGATGCTCAAACACCCTGACGATCTTCATTTTCCGTTTTTCCTCTGTGGTCTCTTACTGGAAACTGACTTTCGGAGCCTGTTTCTCTTCCTGTGCCTCTATCATCCAGAGCGTAGCCCCCTTAAACCCGAAAGAGCCTGCAAACAGTACATCCGGAAAGGTTTCACGCTGCGTATTATAAAGCATGACCTCATCATTATAAGCCTGACGGGCAAAGGAGACCCTGTTCTCGGTTGAGGTCAGCTCCTCAGAGAGCTGGGCCATGGTCTGATCAGCTTTCAGATCCGGGTAATTCTCCATCACCGCATTAAGGTTGAGCAGTGCACCGCCAAGGGCTGCTTCTGCACCCATCAATGATTTCATCGCAGTCGCATCACCGGGATCACGTGATGCCCCTTTCATGGCAGCAAGAGCCTGATTCCTCGCTTCGATCACCTCCTGCAGTGTCTCATGCTCATGTTTGAGATAAGCCCTGGCTGTTTCCACCAGATTGGGGATCAGGTCGTAACGGCGCTTGAGCTGCACATCAATCTGCGAAAAGGCATTCTTGAAACGGTTTTTCAGCTTCACCAGTCGGTTGTAAATCATCACTATATAAAAAATCAGAAAAAATATCAGGCCAAAAACGACCAGTAGTGTAGTTGTCATTGTTCTCCTCCCCGGGAGTCTCTCGGACTTATGAGAAATCTACTGCGCGGCAGACTCCTGGCTTTCGTATCGATGATTGGTATCTACATAATAGAGAATGATGGCACCGGCAGCAAACAGCGCCACGATCACCAGAATGGAGAAGCGGGCACTTCCCGAAACCAGGCTGGCCATACCCATCAATGCAGGCCCGAGCACTGCGGCAAACTTGCCCAGCATATTAAAGAAGCCGAAAAATTCGGCGGCCTGATCTTTGGGAATCATACGCGCATACATCGAACGTGAGAGCGCCTGAACCCCCCCCATCACCAGCCCGATTGCAGCTGCCAGCCAGTAGAAATCTACCGAGTTCTGCATGGTCGTACTCCAGATACAGACAGCAGAGTAGACAGCCAGACTGACCAGAATCACACCCTTGCCACTCCAGCGCTCCCCTAACCAGCCCATGGCAAGCGCCGCTGGAAAAGCAATAAATTGTGTCATCAACAGCGCTGTGATCAGAACATCGGAATCAAAACCGAGCGACAGGCCGTAATCCACAGCCATGCGCGCTACGGTATTCACACCATCGATATAAAGAAAATAGGCCAGAAGAAACAGCCATATCTGTTTCAGACCGCGCAGATGATGAAAGGTGTCACCAAGTTGAGAAAAGCCATCTCTGGCTGCAACCAGCCAGTGTGCCGATTCTACCTCGCCCTTCTCATGCACAAAAAAGAGCATCGGCAATGTAAACAGTGCCCACCAGATCGCTACGGAGATAAACGACCAGCGTACTGCATCCACACTACCGGTGAGACCAAACCATTCCGGATGCAGTGTCATCAATACATTCACAGCAAACAGGGTGCCGCCACCGATATAACCCAGCGCATAACCGAGAGCTGAAACCCGGTGCAGCTGCTTATGCTCAGCCACATCAACAATCAACGCATCGTAAAACACATTGGCTCCGGAAAAACCGATAGCACCAAAGGCATAGATCATCACAGCCAGCAGCCAGTGCCCCTCAGTCACAAGAAACAGTGCTGCAGTCATCAGAATACCGAGGATGGTAAAACTCAGCAGCATACGTTTTTTCAGGCCGCCACGGTCAGCCATCGCACCAAGTACAGGTGCAAGCAGTGCAATCAACAAGCCAGCCCCTGCATTGGAGAGTCCCAGCCAGAAGGTGGATTCATTGGCTGTAAGCTCAGCTGCCCAGTACTGCTTGAAAAAGACAGGAAAGAAGCCGGCCATCACTGTCGTAGCGTAGGCCGAATTCGCCCAGTCATACAGTGCCCAGGAATAAATGACCTTGCGATTGCTTTTATTCATCACTGCACGATAAATTTAACAACGAACTTTGGCGAGCATAATCATCAACCGAATGGCCAAGCATCCGTAATCATCGACACAATGATATCCAACCACTACGCCAAATATATGGAGCCTGCCCTGATCAATCAGACTTAATGCTTGGGGACTATAGGTTGAGGTTACATGGACAAAATATCATTTTCGTGTAATACTGTAATGAGTTGTTTTTTCCAGGGCAGGAAATAAATCATGTTAGATCATTTTTCCAGACAGCCAGAAGCACACCTTAGTAACTCCCCAGTCACCAAAGCAGATAGAAGACAGGTTGAGCAGGGTAAGGTAAGCGTCTTCATGCCGATGGATCTGGTTTTCCTTATCATTATCGGCATCGTCACATACTCTTATTTTCAACCTGATGAACCTGAGCCGTTATCTGCCATCGCTAACCTGACAGAGAACTCTCCTGCCGGAGTTCAACAGATTCAGCCAGCCGCAACACTGATGCCTCTATCGCATGAGACTATCGCAGCAAACACAGATTCTGATAATAAAGAAGCTAACTCTGCTGTAGAATCACACCTAGAGGCTCCGCCTGAAGCCACACTGATCATCGAACCACTCTCCTCCGAACCACTTTCAGCGACTCTCGCAGAGCACCCAGAGATAAAGGAAAGTACAGATGCCAGTCCCCCTTCTCACGCAGCACTCAAAGCAGGGATTCAGCCGGAACAAATGCAGGTCATTGCATCCGAAGCTGGTAAACCAATCACTGTATGGGCAATTAATCTGCTATCAACACCATCTCAATCGACGGCTGAACGCATCAACAAGCAGTTACAAGCCGATGGCACACAAAGTGAGGTGGTGGCTGTCCACGTAGACGCACGTACGCTCTATCGTGTAAGGGTCTCTAATTTCGCCAGCAAACAGCAGGCAGATACGGCGATGGCATTATTCAGAACCAACTCCGATTACAAGCATGCATGGTTAAGCCGGCGTGCCAATACTCCAAACCATTAACGCGAACCGGCAACACGCTGAGCTTTTAAGCTGATAGACGTAATGACTGTCACAACCTAGCCTTGGGCTATAAAATTTATTCGCAAGGATGCGATTACATGCGTAAAGAAACACAGTCTGAATATGCCGAATCAGGGTTCACCGATGAAGTCCCACCATCAGAAGATAACAATCAGGGCCTATCAGCTACCGCGATCATCGCTGTAATTATTTGTGCGACTGTTCTGATCGGCGCCGTCATGGTTTATGGCCAAAGCCCTTCAGACCCAGAAAAACCGGACATGGCTAACATCACTACAACAAACGGTAACGATCCGGAATCTGAAGCAACGGGATCAGAAGCGCTCTTAAAAGGCAGCACTGAAACGATAGCAAGTGGAAGCCCTTCATCTACCGTCACCATACACTCGGATCTCGATACTCCCAAAGAGAGTCCAAAGCACTCCTGGTCAATAAATCTGATCTCCCTGACGAACAAATCGTATGCCGATGAACACCTTTTGGCATTAAAATCAGCTGGTTACGCCGCAGAAATCACAGAAGTTACCATCAATGAAACAAACTGGTACCGCATTATTATACCCGGTTTTGCAACCGTAGACGAAGCCAATGCAGTAGCATCCAAACTCGCTGACAAGAGTGATTACAGTACAAACTGGGTAAGCGAGCCTTAACTAAGCCATAGACTGAAAACTGCCTCGACTTTAGTCTATGCGCATGTTCGATAATCATAATACAGATGACAAACTCAGCCTTGATGCCACGCTTGAAGGCGCAGTAAATAGCTTGAAACAACATTTCCCGCATTTATCCGGTCAACATCTGGATATTGGGAGTGGTACAGGCAACCTGATTCGCCGTATCCGACAGGAGTACGACGTTGAAAGCCGGGCCTGTGATTACACCGATGAATTCATGGAACTGGAAGGCATAAATGTCGACATTGTCGACCTTAATCATGCCAACCTGCCCTACCCGGATCAGCACTTTGATGTGGTCACCTTCACTGAAGTTGCCGAACATCTGGAAAATTACCGTGCGATAATTCGTGAAATTTTCCGGGTACTGAAACCGGGCGGTGCTGTCGTGATTACAACACCGAACGTACTCAATATGAAGTCACGCATGCGTTTCCTGACTACCGGATTCTGGAGCATGTTCGGCCCTTTACATGTGGGTGAAACATCAATCGAAAGTGCCGGTGGTCATATTACCCCCATCCCCTACCCTTATCTTGCCCATGCACTGATGGATGCCGGATTTAATGCACCTGAAGTAAGTACGGATAAAACACAGTTCCCATCATTATACTGGTTTATTCTGCTCTACATCCCCATCAGACTGGTTGCAGCCCTGTCATGGAAAAAAGAGCGCAATAAATACAAAACACTGGATCAGTTTAATCAGCCTATTATCGACCAGATCAACAAGCCCTATATGTTGCTGGGTAGAAGCATCGTCGTGACAGCAGGTAAAGCGCTCTAGCAGCAGTGATATGAATTCCCGCATCATTGCCCGGATAGCCGGCCCGGCCTCTGCACTGCTCTGCATAACAGTAGTGGATATTTCGGGCCAACCACAGGCATCCACGATGCTTGGCATTGCATGCTGGATGGCAATATGGTGGATATCGGAGTGTGTGCCGCTGGCACTGACTGCGTTGATTCCCCTGATCTGTTTTCCACTGCTTGGTATTGCCAGCGGCAAAGAAATTGCCCCCCGCTATCTAAACAGCATCATATTCCTGTTTATCGGTGGCTTCCTTATTGCGCAGGCCATGGAAAACACAGGCCTGCATAAGCGCATTGCATTGAACATGCTCGCACGTCTCCATGCCAGTCCACTGCAACTGGCTATCGGATTCTCCATTGCTACTGCATTTCTCTCCATGTGGATTTCCAACACTGCGACAACCATGCTTATGGTCACCATCGCCCTGCCACTTTTGCAACGCCTTATGCAGGAGCATGGCCAGGATCAGGTCAAACCGATCGCTGCCAGCTTCCTGCTGATTATTGCCTACTCGGCCAATATCGGCGGCATGGGCACACCGGTAGGCACCGCTCCAAATCTGGTCTTTCTGGAAAATATGCGCCTTTTTTCCCCCGAAAACGCACCTTCATTTCTTGAATGGATGATGGTCGGTATTCCTATGGTGGTTGTCGGGCTACTCGTACTTTTTGCAGTCTTGGGCCCTCAACTGGCCCGCTTACCCTGGAAACCTTCCAACGGTACGGCACTGGATCATGCGCTCAAAGAACTGGGGCCGATACGTTTTGATGAGAAGGTCGTAGCATGGATTTTGACTATAACAGCGCTACTCTGGATGAGCCGAAAAGGCATCACAGCAGAAGCATTCAGAATTCCCGGCTGGGAAGAGCTGTTGCCCTATAAGGGGGTGGATGACGGCACGGTCGCAATCATGATGGCAGCTCTTTTATTTCTATTTCGCAGTGAAATTCATGACAGCAACATCCTCAACGCCAAATCATTTCGTCGATTGCCATGGGATATTGTCATTCTGCTCGGCGGAGGCTTCGCACTGGCTTACGGCATGCAACATTCAGGGCTATCAGGCTGGGTAGGCAGCCAACTGGAATTTCTTAAAGATGTACCGCTGATTCTCATGTTACTGGGCATCGCACTGGTTGTTATTTTTCTCACAGAAATCACCAGCAATACTGCAACCACTCAGGTATTATTACCTATTCTGGCTGCAGCCAGCCTTGCCAGCGGACTCGACATCACATCCACCCTGCTCGTCGCCACCCTGTCAGCATCATGCGCCTTTATGCTACCGGTAGCCACGCCGCCCAATGCGATTGTGTTCGGCTCAGACCATGTTCCGATGCATCATATGGTCAGAACCGGTATCCGATTGAATCTGATTATGGTTTTCATCGTCACGGCCATGGTCTACCTGATACGTCCACTGCTTCCTGCCATACTGTAAACAGCGTGGTTGGGCAGTGGCCGGGTTATTTGCTATTCAACCATCCGTGAATCTTTTCTTTGGCAGGAGGAGATACCTGACCTAAAACCACATCAATATCGAAGTTTTTATTGCGATCCCAGATCTCGGCAATGGCACTACCGCAGGCTTGCAGAAGAGTGGAATCCTCATGATCGTTACAGGCACATTCAATCAGTGATTTCAGCCCCTCATCAGAGTCACAATGGCCAAGGTAGATGGCTGCTGAATCACGATTTTCTATGCTCTGGCTCTTATCCAACATGGTCTCCAGAAACAAGACTACCCGCTCCTGCTCGTCCATAATCTCTTCTAACAATTCCCTACTCCTGTAAACCCACAACCTATGTAGGCACTCTGCGACAAAATGAGTTTTTTCCAAGTGTAATCTTCACACCATTTCATCATGTGCACTTATCATGAGCAGGCCATTTGTTTCATTATACCGAAAATTGATTGTTTCTATCAGGGTTTTATATCGAAGAGTTATCAAATCCGCTTTCTATCCCTCTTTCATTCGACAGGGGTGACCTTTCCTTGCAGAAAACAGACTCTACTTATGTGAAACAAGAGCACTCATGACTCTACCCCTATATACCGCTTCCGTTTCGTTTCCCTCACCTGATTGACATCAACCAGCATATAGCCATCGATACAGTTGCCAAAGTCTTTATCCAAACCGAAGTCGAAGAAGCGTACCCCTCCCTCTTCGCAAAGCTCTCCGTACTGCTTAAAGAGCGTCGGCACAGTCACATCCAGGGCTTTCAAGTAACTACGCAATATTCTGAAATTCTCTGCATAGGCATCACCACTAAACAGGGTCTCCATTTCAGCCAGAGTGAGATCGGAAAGCCGATATGGAGATAAAGCAGTCATCCACTTCTCATCAGCAGAAAAGTGTGTCAGATAAAAATAGACCAGCGCATCCCTTGCCGCTTTTGGGTAGGCATGACTGAGACTTACCGGCCCATACATATAACGCACTTGAGGGTGATGTTTGAGATATGCGCCAATTCCCTGCCATAGATAATCCAGAGCCCTGCTGCCCCAATAGCGTGGCTGCACAAAACTGCGGCCCAGCTCGATCGCATGTGGCAGAATCTCATTGCAAAACGGGAGTGAAAATTCACATAACTGTTTCATATACAAACCTGAAGCGCCGACTTCACCGATAACCTTGTCACACTCGCCGATGCGATATGAACCTACCACCTCAAGTTCTGCATCATCCCAGAGTACGATATGTCTATAATAGGAATCAAAACGATCTGTATCCCGCTTTTCACCCGTGCCTTCCTCAACCTTGCGAAAGGTATATTCACGCAACCGGCCCAGCTCCCGGATCAGTACCGGAGCCCTGCTATAATCCACCAGGTAGATAGCTTTTCCATCCGGGGTCTCACCGATCAAGGCTGCCTGTTTCAGCTCCTGCCGTATCAACTGCCTGCGTTCGGGCCGGGCAACACACTTCTCAGTGGCATAGATACCCGGCTTCCCATGGGCAATACGGTAGAGATGTTTACGGAACATTCTTGCATGCTGCTTTAGTGACACCTCCGAACGCATCAGCATACGCTCACTCACCAACTCTCCAACCGTGACCTTAAGCCGGGACCTGCGTGCCTTGAGCATCTCTTTAGGCAACATCATCGTACCGAAGGGTTTGTATATCATGGATAACACATAAAATAGGACACTGTTTCTGGCCTGAATATGCACAGGGAGCACCGGCGTCTGATTGCGTCTGGCCAGTTTAAGGAAACCCGATTTCCATTTCTCATCACGCACCCCCCACGGCCGGAAACGGGACACTTCACCGGCAGGAAAAATAATCACCGCTTCATCATGTGCCAGCGAGTCTTCTATGCAGCGAAAGCTCTCTCGCGATATCTTTCCGGACACATTGTTTACAGGTATCAGCATCTCCTGCAATTGGGGAATATTCATCAGAAATGCATTGGCCAAAATCTTCACCCGGCCATTCTGCCGCATCTGACTGATAAGCTGGATCAAGGCGAAGGCATCAAGCGCCCCCATCGGATGATTGGCGACTATAATAAGCTTTCCTATGGCCGGAATGTTATCCAGTTCCTTCTGGTTGGCCGAACAGGAGACATCAAGATGTTCAAGTGCTGCATCGATAAACGGGAGCCCGCTGTGATGATGGCGATTAAGGAAATCATTGATCTCCTTTTCATGCAACAACCCTCGAAGCAGGGCGATCATTGGGCGTGTAAGAAAAGCAGGATAATGTAAAAGGCTCGGATAATTCACCCGAATGGCTGATTCGACATTCAACATAAGCAGACTCCATGCATGCACATGCAGACTGCCTGCCAACTATGACAGGATCATGTCAGCTACGATTCACCACTCGAAAAGCATGCCCTCTCGGGCCAGACCGATTTCAGAAACCTCGTATCTCCTTTCCTGCATACTGGCCTTGAATACCGCCTCCAGTGCATCATCACTCCGTGTTGGCTCATGATGGGTTAACAGGAGGTGTTTTGCCCCCGCCTGTTCCGCCAGGGCCATACCCGAATTGAAAGTGCCATGTCCCCAGCCCTTCTTGGCCGGATACTCCTCTTCTGTATAGGAGGCATCGCTAATCAGTAGATCCACATCACGAATCTGCTCGATCATATTATTGTTTTTCTGATGCAGCAGCGACTCATACATGGCGAACTCATCGTCTTCAGGGTTATAGATATTATACGGGGGCTCATGATCACCGGTGAAAAACATCGATTTACCATTGCAGTCGATACGGTAGCCGAAGTTCACCACCGGATGATTCATCAATATCGGCGTTACCGTAGTATCGCCAAGGATGACAGGGTCACCCTCCCGCAGCGTAACATAATCTATTTTGGCGTTCAGCTCCGATTCCCGAATTGGAAAAAAACGATACTGCAACTGAGCCGTTAATATCTCTTCTATACTGTTCTGACCGATCGGATCATAAGCCCCGTAAACCGTCACATGGTTACCCGGAATAAACAGCGGTATAAAAAAAGGTAGCCCCTGGATATGGTCCCAGTGTGAATGGGTGTTAAAGATGTGAGCACGAACAGGACCATCACCAAGCAAGGTCTGTGAAAGAGGAAATATACCCGTACCTGCATCCAGAATGATCAGCTGACCATCATCTGTACGCACTTCGATACAGGTTGTATTACCACCATAACGCACTGTTTTCGGGCCAGGAGAAGGTATGGATCCGCGTACACCCCAGAAACGAACCTTCATCTTATCCCTGCACCATATTAATAAGACCGCGAACTTCATCCTGCAGTCCTTGCATATCGTTGATCACAGTCTCGATATCACAATCCAGTCTCTCTTTCATCATATCGGAAAACTCCCCCGGACAAGGATCACCATTATCACCCAGTTGCATAGTCTTGACCACTGTATTTGCAGCAGCCACCGTCAGAATCAAATCAGATGACTCCCCGTTATAGTCAAGCTGTCCCCGTATACAGTCAACCAGCACATCAGGAAACTGCCAGCTTTCAGCCAGCATAGCTCCAACTTCTGAGCTGCTCATGCCTAGCTCTTCGAGTTCAACCTGTGACAAAGGAAGCTGTCGCTCTCTGGCCTGACGAATGACCCGGGAATAGGTTGTCGGTTCAAACTGGATCAGCACTGCCTTGCCGAAATCATGCAGCAGGCCTCCGACAAAATGATCGGAGGCATCCCTGAGTTTTAGTACATTTTTTGCCAGATGCTGGGCAACCGACGCAGTTGCAATCGAATGGGTAAGAAACGATGCCATCGACAGCTCAGGAATACTTTGACGCGGCAGGGTATTCACCGTAGCAATACTGACGGCAAGGTTTTTTACTGTATTCATACCCAAATAGACCAGCGCATGCTGAACGGATGAAACATGTTTGGAGAGGGCAAAAAAAGCTGAATTGACCAGCTTCAAAAGCTTCATCGTCATCACAGGATCCCGTTCAATCACCCGCACCAGATCTTTCGGACTACAGTTGATATCAGCTGACATCTCCATCACCTGATGCACACTCTCAGGAAAAGCAGGCATGGATTCCACCATACCGGCAAGGCGTTGTTTTAGATTGGAGGCTTCAGGATCCACGGTAGCTATACTCATAGCGATGAATCGAGCAAGAACAGTGCCGCTTTCATGCATATGTGCTCCCCCTCCACCTACTCTACCCTGGCTGCATGTGCTACTTGGCAAGCAATTCAAACAGGTTATGCTCAAGCGATAAAACAGACAGGGGTCAGGCGTGGGTAAAAAATCTAAACTACAGAAAGATCCAGAGCCGGGAATTGATCTGTTTGGCGAACCGGAACGGAGAGATGAATCGCCCATGCTGCAGGATGCGCCGGCTCAACTTCACTATGGCTTGAACACACCGCCACACTATGAAGTCAGCGAATCAGATAATCATCAAACGACAACAAGCACTACAGCTGGCGAAAGTACCCAATCATATGGGCCAGTAGCGGAGCTGGATCCTTTTGCAGATCTGGTCGCGATTGAAACCTCTGATACAAAAAACATTATCCTCAAACAACATCAAGCAGATGAAACCGCCACCATGCTGAGTCCCCCCAATACTGCAGAACGTCATCGGATGCGCTCCATTCCATGGATCAGTATTATTACACTGTTTGCCTTTACTGCAGGTGCTAGCTTCTACTGGCTGAATCAGAGCACTGAAACCGGTTCGGAGATAGCCGACAATAGCAGCATGCATAGTACCGGGATGACATCAATGGAGATGCAGGGAGAAAAGATGCTGACCACCAACGTAGAAGCGGATGCTGAACCAGCAAAACAATCCAACGATATGACTGCTGCTGAACAAAAGGCGGCGATGGCCGATTCAATCAATTCGGTAGTAGAAATCACAGCACTGCTGGATGAGCCGGAATCAAGCAACCATCGACAGGCTAATCGCACAAACATAGATCAACCCATGGCCATGCAAACAGGGGCTGCCGGGGTGATCGAACTGGCCAATGTGCTGGATCCGCACACAACCCCTGTGAAAAAAACTGCAACTGCATCCAGTACCACTGCAGTGAATACGGATACAGCCTATAGTATCGGCCAGTGGTACATTCTCCTTGCAAGGGTAGAATCGGACAAATCTGCCCGCCAATATATCGCCCGCATGCACACTCTGGGTTTACATGGCGAAGCTGTGTCCATGAGCAGTAAAGGAAAAACCTGGCAAAGCATCAGGATGACAGGCTTCAATAATAGAGCGGAAGCTGGCAAACAGCTGACTGCGATCAGCAAAAAGATGAACATTTCCGGTGCCCGTGTAGAACGCCTATGAAGCTGTTGTCCCGTTGACATTAAGGCGGCTGATTTCTAACGTCGCACCACATTTTTATACAAGGATATACCATGTCACTGATTACCCGTTCCCAGAATGATTTTGAAAAAGCCAAAAAACTGATCCCCGGCGGTGTGAATTCACCGGTTCGTGCTTTTAAATCGGTCGGCGGCACACCTCGCTTTTTTGCAAAAGCAAAAGGGGCATATGTCTGGGATGTTGATGGCAACCAGTACACTGATTATGTCGGTTCCTGGGGCCCTATGATACTTGGTCACAGCCACCCTGATGTGGTCAAAGGTGTACAGGAGACTGCAGCACTCGGCATGAGCTTCGGCGCACCATGTGAGTTGGAGATTGATCTGGCACAGCTGGTAATCGACATGGTGCCATCCATTGATGTGGTTCGTTTTGTAAACTCAGGTTCAGAAGCCACCATGAGTGCCCTGCGTCTGGCACGCGGTTTTACCGGTCGCGACAAATTCATCAAATTTGACGGTGGTTACCACGGCCATGCTGACGGTTTCCTTGTAAAAGCCGGCTCCGGTGCGGCCACCTTTGGCGAGCCTGACTCTGCCGGCGTACCTGCCGATTACGCCAAACTGACCCTGACTGCCCCATTCAATGATATTGAAGCGGTCAAAACACTGTTTGCTGAGAACAAGGGTGAAATCGCCTGCATTATTGTTGAGCCTGTACCGGGTAATACCGGTGTGATGCTGCTCAAGGAGAATGGTTTCCTTCAGCAACTGCGTGACATCTGCGATGCCGAAGGTGCTTTGCTGATCTTTGATGAAGTGATGTGTGGCTTCCGTGTGGGTGCAGGTGGAGCACAGGAACGTTTTGGTATCACACCTGATCTGACCTGCCTGGGTAAAATTATTGGCGGTGGTCTGCCGGTTGGTGCTTACGGAGGCCGTGAAGAGATCATGCGCAAGATTTCACCTGATGGCCCTGTTTATCAGGCGGGTACGCTTTCCGGCAATCCACTGGCTATGCGTGCTGGCCTTGAAACATTGACTCGCCTGCGTGTTCCGGGGTTCTATGAAGAGCTGGAATCTAAAACCACACGTCTGGTAGAAGGACTACTGGAAGGCTGTAAAGCTGCAGGAGTGCCTGCGGTTGCCAATCAGGTCGGTGCGATGTTCACCGTATTCTTTACTGAACTGGATGCCGTCACCTGCTGTTCCGACGTCAGTAATCACTGCGATCTGGCCTTCTTTGGTCGGTTCTTCAACGCCATGCTTGAAGAAGGCGTTTATCTCGCACCATCCCAGTATGAAGCAGCATTCATGTCTGCTGCCCACACCGATGCAGATGTAGAAAACACCATTGCTGCGGCTGGCCGTGCACTTGCACGGATTGTTTGATATGGCTTTAGGCCTCCTGCCTTTCGCCTCAACCACTTCGCAAAAGTATGATTTTGCTATGCTTACGGGCTCATATTCATTCGCCCGCCCCACATCGCGTGAGGAATGGGAGTTTCAGGCATGAGTCTGTTAAGCCAGATTAAATTTAACGAAGCAGGCCTGGTCCCCGCTATCGCACAGGATGCGGCAACAGGCCGTGTACTGATGATGGCATGGATGAATGAAGAGGCGATTGAGCAGACCATGGCAACAGGTTTTGCTCACTACTATTCACGTTCGCGCAGCAAGCAGTGGAAAAAGGGCGAATCATCAGGACATGTGCAAAAAGTGATTGATATGTTTCTGGACTGTGATGGAGATACGATACTGGTAATCATTGAACAGACCGGGCCAGCTTGCCACACCAACCGTAAATCCTGCTTTTATAAAAAACAGCAGGATGGAGCATGGCTTACCATTGAAGACCCCATGAAGGAAGCTAACCTATGAGCGATATACTGAAAGAACTGGCGGCCATACTGGAGGCCCGAAAATCCGAATCCGCGGACTCTTCTTATGTAGCATCGCTATATGCCAAACCGGACAAGATGCTGGAAAAAATCGGTGAAGAAGCGGTGGAAACCATTATCGCTGCCAAAAATGAGGATCGCGAACAGATCATCTACGAAACCGCCGATCTCTGGTTCCACTCCATGGTCATGCTGGCCCAGAAAGGATTGAGTCCGGATGATGTGCTGAATGAACTCGCTCGTCGCTTTGGGGTTTCCGGCATTGATGAGAAAGCCTCAAGAAAATAAATAAAAAGAGGGACATCCATGACAGATACCAAGCTTCTTTCAACATCAGCACTAGCTAAAGTGATTGGAATCCCATCGAAAGAACTGTTTACAAAATTCCTCTCTGATAGTTTGATAGAAAAGATTGATGACCAGTGGAGTCTTACTCCGCTAGGTATAAAAATTGGTGGTAAATATCTAGAAAGTAAGAAATTCGGTCGTTACATTGCTTGGCCAGAATCAATGGCTGTAGCCCCAACGATGGAGAAACAAGCGGAGACACGTTTAACAGCACGGGCACTGGGGGCTAATTATGATCTTTCAGCAAATAAGATAAACTTTATCCTTTCAGAATTAGGTTGGATTCAAAAAAGCATCAAGGGTTGGAAGCTAACACCACAAGGCGAAAAACAAGATGGCATTCAAGATGAAGATACAAAGTCAGGAATTCCATTTGTCCGCTGGCCCGAAAAAATCATATCAAACAGAGCCTTCCTCGGCTCAATTCAGGAAGTGAAAGGAGAGAAAGAACTTTCACCGAACAAACAAGCTGATTTCAGGGAAAAATTTGAGGCTAAACACCGCGCCACAGATGGTCATTTTGTACGCTCTAAAGCTGAGATGCTAATTGATAATTGGTTATATATGGCTGAAATTGTTCATGCCTATGAACGCAAGCTTCCTGTAGAAGAAAATGTATATTGTGACTTTTATATACCCACTGGAAAGGTATATATCGAATATTGGGGTTATGAAAATGATTCAAAATATCTAAACCGCAAGAACGATAAAATCTCTATCTACGAAAAATACGGTTTTAATCTTATCGAGCTAAATGATACGGATGTCCAAAACCTTGATGATGTACTCCCACGCTTACTCCTAAGATATGGTGTACAAGCATATTAGCCAAATGATCAGATATACTTGCTTGTGTTAGCTAATACTTAATATTCACTAATAAGGAAAAATAAATATGGAACTAATTATTTCAATTTGTGCAGCTGGCATAGCTTTATACGCTGTAATTACCCAACGACAAGAGCTTTCAGCTCAAAAAGAGGAATTACATAAGTCTGCAAATGCCCTTAACATGCAAACTAATCTGCAAGTTCTGGCATCATTATTGGACGCTGAAATACACCTTCATAATTTCAACAATAAGCAGCAATTAGATGGTGGTAATCAGAAGAAATATGCAGCCACTAATTTCAAAGAAATCCAAAGACTTAAAACTGAAATAAAAGGCGTTCTAAAGATGGACGTATCATAGAAACAACCCTGCAACAGGACCCCCGGTTTCTCCCACCTGTTAGTCAAAATGTCGGTTTGGCTGTAGGGTCGTCTGTCCGCGTAGTGAATCTGTTGACTCACGCATGCTGCGTATGACGGATCAATAGGTATGACTATGACTGAATTACGCGTTCGTTATCAAACCATAGAATTTGGTAATCAGGACATCCACATTCGAACCTTACGGGACAATCAGGAGTTCTCTGACGATGACGGCATTGCCGAAGCGTTAGGGATATCATCAGCCACATGGCCCCTGTTCGGTATCATCTGGCCATCGGGTGAGGTTCTTGCACACCTCATGTCAGATTATCAGATTAAAGGGAAACGCATCCTGGAGGTAGGCTGCGGCATTGCCCTGTCCAGCCTGGTACTCAACCAGCGCCATGCAGATATTACCGCCACCGACTACCACCCTGAGGCGGGAAATTTTCTTCAGGAAAACACCGAGCTCAATCATGACACTGACATCCCCTACCTTCGTACAGGCTGGGAAGATGACAGTAGTGACCTGGGTGAATTTGATCTTATTATCGGCAGTGACCTGCTATATGAGAGAGGCCATGCCGAAATGCTCTCCCATTTTATTGATGATCACGCCAAGCCGCATTGTGAAGTGATCATCGTTGATCCGGGCCGGGCTCACCATGCACGCTTCAGCAAGCAGATGGTGAGCCTGGGCTACTCGCATAGCCAAAGCAGGCCTGAAAATATTGATTATCTGGAAAAACCCCTGCCAAAAGGGCAAATCCTTCGTTACCAACGCTAGCCGGAACTGCTCCTTGATTGACAGATCAGCACGACTGGTCTTCAATCACCAGAGGCAGGAGATACTATGAAAACCAGTGAATTATCAACATGCTTTTGTACCAACGATATCGACACCTGCCGTAAATTTTATCAGGATCACTTTGCCGCAAAAGTTACGTTTGACTGTGGCTGGTATCTGAATCTCTCGATCGGTGGTGATGGCCCTACGGTTCAGTTTATGCAGCCGCAGGATGATACACCACTATTTACCGGTGACGGAGTGGGACTCAATTTCATGGTTGATGATGTGGATGCCGAGCATGCAAGGCTAACGAAAGCCGGACTGCAAACGGCCATGGTACTGGAAGATCACCCATGGGGAGACCGCGGCTTTTCTATTGTCGACCCCATAGGCATATCTGTTTATATATACTCTGAACGTGAACCATCAGATGAATTCAGGCAACATTACAAGGACTAACCAACTGCTGATATTTAAACCTTAGAATTAGAACACTTGTTTGATACCTGTACGATAGTTTTTTTAATAAACATTTGTGACTTGACCTGACTATAACTTCACACCTCAGAGTTTGCCTCAACGGTAATGCATCCGTTCAAACTTTGATAATTGGAGATTGATGTGAGTGAAAATACTATGAGTAAAGAAAAATGGATTTTATTATTTCGTGAGATTGGTCTCGATGACATAACTATGAATAAGTGGCATAAGGAGTTTGAAAGCAGGTTCCCTTCCGAACACCAATCATTTCTTGAGTGGCTGAATATCTCAGAAGAGGAGATCAGCTCAATTCGAGCATCGTAAAGTTATTGAGAAGCAGATGGGCGGTTGGCTATTATAGTCAACCGCTTTTCTCTGTTCAGATTAACTAATAATAAAGGAACCAAAAACAAATGATCACTATTGGACAAGTTGCAAAAAGGTTTTCAATCTCAAGAAGTACCCTGCTTTATTATGATTCCATTGGAGTGCTAACGCCTAGTGGAAGAAGCAGTTCGAATTACCGGTTATATTCATACAATGACCTGAAAAAAATGGAGAAAATATCACTATTCCGTAATGCAGGCTTATCACTGGGAACAATAACGCACCTGCTTGATAAAGAAGGTGATGATCTTAATACTGCACTTGAACGCCGATTGTTTTCTATTAACCGCGAAGTTCAAGAACTTAGAAACCAGCAGAAAGTAATCATTCGCCTATTAGAAAATGATCATACAATGAATCATTCCAGAATTATCACTAAAGAGGCTTGGGTTTCTTTATTGCAGGCAGCAGGCCTGGATGAATCCGGAATGAAAAAGTGGCATATTGCATTTGAAAAAAGATCTCCCGAAGCCCATCAGGACTTCCTGGAATCTATAGGCATAGAAAAAAATGAAATCAAACTTATTCGTGCAATGCTGTAAAGGTTAGTGGCCGTGAAATATTCACAGGGTGTGACCCAATTTAGTTGATGCTCGCAGCTATTTCCCGCAAGATACAGATGCAATGAAGAACCCGAACAGAGAAACAGTTTCCGATCTTATGGGGCTACCGAATATAGGAAAGGCCATGACCCGTGATCTGCACAGCATTGGCATTGAGCATCCCGGACAACTGATTGGAAAAGATGCATTTCAACTCTATGATGATCTTTGTCGTATATCAGGGCAAATACATGACCCCTGTGTGATTGATATATTCATGTCGGTCATCCATTTTATGGAAGGTGGCAAACCTCTGCCCTGGTGGTCATTTACAGCTGAGCGCAAGAAAGTGGCCAGCTTAATCCACAAATAGATTGTCATCATCTAAGCTGTAATTGACTTCATCATGTGCAAACCCAAGCATCGCCGACCAATTAATTCTTAAACCACTAGACAGTGGTTGTATCCGAAGGAATAGAAATCATGAATATTGAATCAGAACTGCAGGCACGTAGCGAATCAAAATGTGAACTCTGCGGTGCCAGCGATGCACTAGGCGTTTACGAAGTGGGCCCCACTTCAGATGGCAGTGCAGATCAGTCTCTGCTGCTGTGCGCTACCTGTAGTGGCCAGATTGAGAACCCGGATACAGTCGATGCAAACCACTGGCGCTGTCTGAATGACGCCATGTGGAGCCAGGTGCCTGCCGTTCAGGTGATGGCGTGGCGTATGCTCACTCGCCTGCGCGCAGAAGGCTGGCCGCAGGATCTGCTTGATATGATGTACCTGGAAGATGAAACCAGAGTCTGGGCAGAATCAGGCAGTGATGATGCAGCAGGGGAAGAGAAGATCATTCACAGAGACAGCAATGGCGCTGTACTTGAAGCAGGTGATAGCGTAACCCTGACCAAGGATCTGGATGTAAAAGGCTCAAGCATTACGGCCAAGCGCGGCACAGCAGTACGCAACATCCGTCTGGTACAGGATAATGCTGAACAGATCGAAGGGCGTGTTGATGGTCAGCAGATCGTAATTCTGACCAAATTCGTAAAGAAATAACACGCACCGATATAGTCAGAAACGCACGAGAATATCGCCAAAGCGGGGAGAGGTAACATGAGTGACTGTTTGTTTTGTAAAATTGCTGCAGGGGAAATCCCTTCCGGCAAGGTTTATGAAGATGATGACGTGTTTGCCTTCAAGGATATCAATCCCAAAGCACCGACCCACGTGCTGGTAATACCCAAAAAACATATAGCCACCCTGACCGATGCAGATGACCCTGCCCTGCTTGGCCTGCTCATGAGCCGTGTTCAATACATTGCGGATGACATACTTGGCCTTGAAAGCGGCTATCGCGTTATCACCAACGTCCGTGCTGGCGGTGGCCAGATTGTATTCCACCTGCATGTGCATATCCTCGGTGGCAAGACATTACCGTTTTAAAGAAAACAGTGCCTTGAGTTTCAAAAACACACGCTCCCGCTCCCAACTCTCTGGGCTGCACGACAACTTCTCCGACATTCTCGGAGAGGAAGCTATGACGCAGCTCATCGGCATCACCCGCCTGCGCCGTGCATGGCCGGAGATTGTTGGCCCCATGATGGCGCAGCGTACTGAGCCGGTTCAGCTCGAACAACTTGCCGATGATGGCATCTGCCTCTGGGTGGCAGTGGAGCACTCGATTATGTCACAGCAGATACGATTCCTGCGTGATGATATTCGCAAGGCCTGCTTTAAACATGCACGCATCAAAAACCTGTACAAAATACGCACACGCGTACAACCCGGTGCCGGCATCAAACCGAAATCAGCACCGACAAAACCCAAACGGATATCGTTCAGACAGAAACGGATACTTGCCAAGGAAGTGGCAATTATAAAGGATCGCAACCTGCGCAAGGCTATTTTTCAGGCACATTTGGCGCAGATTGCATATAGCGAAGAGGAGAATAGATGAAAAAACTGATTACAGTGGCAATGATTGCCATGTTCGGCATCATGGTTTCAGGTGTAGAGCTTGCAGAAGCCAAACGCTTCGGTATGGGCTCCAGTTTCGGTAAACAGCGCATGAGCCAGCCGAAATCCAACAGCTTCTCCCAGCAAAAAGTCACACCACAAAAGCAGTCCGCAGCAACAAACCAGCGTGGCAGCGCACGTGGCGGTATGATGGGTATGCTGGGCGGCCTGGCTCTCGGCGGCCTTTTGGGTGCAATGTTCTTCGGTGGTGCATTTGAAGGCATTAACCTGTTCGATATCGCATTGATCGGTGGCGCTCTCGCACTACTCTTCTTTTTCCTGCGCAGGCGTGCTTCAACACAGCAGGCGCAACCGGCATATGCTGGCGGCCAGCCATCACCATCCATGAATGATTACGCCCAGAATTATGCAGGGAATGAAGAAGAGATCATTGATGATAGCCCGCGTGAACCTGCTGGCACTGCACTGCGCCCGGAAATCGATGAAAACCATTTTGTATCCGCGGCTAAAGATATTTATGTGCGCATGCAGAAAGCCTGGGATTCAGGAGACATTGAAGATGTACGTAAGTTCTGTACTCCCGAAATTGCAGATCGCATTGCCCTCGACATGAAACCGGACAATGAGAACCAGACCGAAGTTGCCACATTGAATGCTGAGATTGCTGACAGCTGGATTGAATCCGATCTTGAATGGGTAGCGATTAATTACTCTGCCATGCTGCGCGAGAAGACTCTCGATGCTGCAGGAGCCACCGTTGATGATCAGACTGCTGAAGTGAATGAGGTATGGATCTTCCAGCATGCTCCCAAATCGGATGACCCGACCTGGTATCTGGCTGGCATTCAACAGACCCATTGATCGCAGCTCTCTGAAGCATAAAAAAAGGCTGGCAGGTAATTACCTGTCAGCCTTTTTTTATGCTTGTCGCGGCATCGCAACTGCTATTGATTTGAAACAATCCGGAATCTCTCCTTTTTGAACCGCTCTTGCGGGATGATCATGAAAGCTGCAAATGAACATAGCCGTTTCTGCTATGATTACAGTATGTCCGAGTTAGCAGATTTTTTTGTCCTCATAGGCGCGATTCTTCTTTCAGGCCTCGCTATTGATTACCTGGGAAGAAAAACACGCCTTCCCCGCGTCACCCTGTTACTACTGTTCGGTTTATCATTGGCCCTTCCGGGCTCAACCTCCTGACATCTTTCGGTGAGCTATGGCTTCCACTGATCACTGACATCGCGCTGTTGATGGTTGGTTTCCTGCTGGGTGAAAAGCTGAGCCGACAGAATCTCAAGAGCCATGGGCGCCTGGTATTCTCAATATCCCTGGTCGCGGCCTTGACGACCGCAATCGTAGTTCTGCCCGGTCTGCTGCTGCTCGGTGTAAAGGTTGAGGTGGCTCTACTGCTCGCAGGTATTGCCACGGCAACAGCACCTGCGGCAACTATAGATGTTGTCCATGAGATGAAAGCCAAAGGAGTGTTTACCCGGTCACTGCTAAGTGTGGTTGCACTGGATGATGTCTGGGGACTTATTATTTTCAGCCTCTTTCTTACAGCCGCAGTTGCTTATACGGGAGCTGGTGAAGGTAGTTTACAGCTTCTTGCCGGAGTATGGGATATTGGCGGTGCGTTGTTGATTGGTATCGGGCTGGGCATACCCGCAGCATTTCTTACCGGGCGCATACGTTCTGGAGAACCTTCACTGGTCGAGGCAATCGGTGTGGTATTTCTCTGTGGGGGGCTATCACTCACCTTCGGAGTATCACTGCTTTTGGCCGTCATTGTGACCGGTTCAACCATCGCCAACCTTGCCAGTCATCATATTCGCCCCTTTCATGCCATAGAGCATATCGAGTGGCCTTTTATGATTCTGTTTTTTGTACTGGCCGGAGCATCCCTCCATGTTGAATCCGTTCCTCAGATGGGGGTAGTCGGTATCGCATACATTCTGTTTCGCTGCACAGGCAAACTCACAGGGGGGGGATGGCTTGGTGTAATAACAGGAAGAGCCCCGATTCTGATACGCAACTGGATCGGCATGGCTCTGATGCTGCAGGCCGGTGCTGCCCTGGGTATGGCACTGATTGCCAATCAGCGCTTCCCGGATAGCGGAACCACAGTTCTGAGTGTGATTGTCAGCTCAGTCGTGGTCTTCGAGCTTTTTGGCCCTATGCTGACACGCGTTGCACTGCTTCGCTCAGGGGATGCCAAAAAGCCCTGACTTTCAACCAATTCAGGTATCCTTACTTCTGATGTTCTCTATAAAAGCCACTATTGAGCCGATATCTGTATTGCATTCAGAACGAAAAAACCGACAATCAGCAGAGGGTAGCGTGAAAGTTGCAGTGTTTTTTTATCATCTCCAGGCAGCAACAAGAGCCTCTTTACAATCACCTTCCCATTCGCATCCACCCTGACAATGATCCCGCTCATCGGATCTGAAACAGGAAGAAGCACCCTCTTTACGCTGGATGTGGCGAACAAGCTTCGTCTTTGTCATATATGGCGAAATGATAATGCCATGCATGATTGCACGTACACTTAGCGCTGATGTGATCTTCATATATGTACGAGACCTCTCCCCAACTAGCCCTTAAGGCTTAGCTATTAGTCAAAAACAGAGCTTAGACAACAATTCACCCTATGTAAATCTGGGTGAGCTAAACTTTTAGGAGATGATCCCAGTTGTCCGGCCACGGAGCTTTGAACTCCAGAGCCCTGCCCGTGATCGGATGATCAAAACGCAGACGCCAGGCATGTAACATAAGACCACGCCCACCCAGAGCCTTATAGGCAGTCAACTCTTCTTTGCCTGCATATTTACCATCACCAAGTATGGAATGCCCCTCATTCTGTAACTGCACACGCAGCTGATGGGTGCGTCCACTATATGGATTCAGGGCCACCATCGCATAATCAAAATCATCACGTGCATACCTGATCATCACCTGGTAGTCGGTCATCGACTCTTTGCCCTCATCTGAATCGATGACCATACGCTCGCCACCCCGTACAGCACCCTTGGCAAGTCTCGAACTCATACGTCCGGCATGGGCAAAAGGGTGGCCGGCAATCAGGGCGAAATAGGTTTTCTGCATATCACGTTCACGGAATGATTCAGTCAATCTGCGCAAGGCTTCAAGATTCTTGGCCATCAGCAGCACGCCTGACGTATCACGATCAAGCCGGTGTGCAAGACGCAGGTCTGGAAGTTTTCGCTGCTCTTTCAATGCTTCAATAAGGCCTGCATCATGGCCAGACCCCCCATGTACAACGAGGCCTGCCGGTTTATTCACCACCAGTAAATAATCATCCTCAAACAGGATCGGCAACCTCTCCACCTTTCTTTGCAACGACAGTGGAATCGTCACACTCTCTTGCTGTTCAGGCTCACGCAGACTCATCGGCAGAAAGATCGTATCACCAGCGGTGACACGTGCTTCGGGTTTTACCCGTTTTTTATTTACCCGTACATTGCCCTTGCGAATCAAGCGCAGGATCAGTGAACGATGTGAAACTCCAAGATGACGAATCAGCACCCGGTCCAGGCGACTTCCCTCTTCATCTTTATCAATTGTTAAGATGCCGTTTTCGTGCATGTTCTTGCCAAACCGCCTTTGCGCTATAGAGTTGCTTCGATATGCAGCGAGCTCCGTGTTATCCTGCATCACACGATAATTACCGCGCACAGCCAATGGTAGTGATTTGTACCCGGGAATCCCAGCCTCCGACTTAGTAGATGGCAGGGAGCCTTTTTATCCCGGCATTGCTGTATGCGAAGATATCATGTGATCGTTTGCCAACGTTGAGCCTGCATAATAAAAAGAAAGTGTTTGAAAGACTTGAAGCTTACCTCCCCGATTAAACGAGGATGGAAGCGAACATAGATGTGACAGAATTGTCCAAATCTCCAATAACTGTAAGGGTTTCTACATCCCGACAGTGGGCTGTTCCGCCGTCATGCAGCGCTGTTCCTATGAACCGGCATGCTGCTGATATCTGCAAAACAGGTCTCTCAAGCGCCAAAAGGATGATGGCGTGACTGCAACTAAAAAACTCATGCTCATCAATGCAAACCACGACGAAGAGAGTCGTGTTGCCATTGTTGAGGACGGCTACCTGCATGAACTGGATATTGAATCGGCCAGTAAAGCACTAACCAAAAGTAATATTTATAAAGGTAAAATCACCAAGGTAGAAGCAAGCCTGCAAGCTGCTTTTGTTGAATATGGATCAGCCCGTCAGGGCTTCCTCTCCCTGAGTGAAATTCACCCGGACTACTGGAAAGACGGCGTTGATAAAACCAGCAATCCGCGCAATCTTAACATTCAGGATATCCTCGCACCTAAACAAGAGATTCTGGTTCAGGTCGTTAAAGAAGAGCGCGGCAACAAGGGCGCTGCCTTAACCACCCAGATCTCTCTGGCAGGGCGCTATCTTGTGCTGAGCCCGAATACCACACGTGGCGGCATCTCGCGGAAATTATCCGATGAAGATCGTCGTTCCATGAAAGAGATCCTCTCCCAGCTGGAAGTGCCCGACAATATGGGACTGATCATCCGTACTGCGGGTAAAGACCAGAACCTTGAAGCGCTACAGCGTGACTATAGCTATCTGCGCCGCCTCTGGGATGAGATTCGTATCAAGAGTGAAACCACCCCTTCCCCTGCCCTGATCTACCTTGAGGGAGATCTGGCCACACGTGCAATCCGCGACCATTTCTCCGATGATGTGCAGGAAATCTGGGTAGACAACCATGAAATTTACACCCGCACCAAGGCATTTGTACATGCTGTACTGCCGGGTAAGGAAAAACTGGTCAAACTCTACCGTGGCAAGAAGCCGCTGTTCCGGAATTATAACATCGAACGCCAGTGCGAAGAGATCCATGAACGCGAAATCCGCCTGCCTTCCGGTGGCTCCATCGTGCTCGATCCAACCGAAGCACTGACCGCTATCGACATCAACTCTGCCCGTGCTACCAAGGGTAAACATATCGATGACACGGCCCTTGCTATTAACCTGGAAGCCGCAGAAGAGATTGCCCGTCAGCTTCGCATTCGTGATATCGGCGGCCTGATCGTAATCGACTTTATCGACATGGCTAACCGCAAACATGGTCAGCAGGTCGAAGAAGTACTTCGTAAAGCGTGCAAGAATGACAAAGCCCGCATCCAGTTCGCTCGCATTTCGCGTTTTGGTCTGCTGGAGATGTCACGCCAGCGCCTGCACCCTTCTGTGCGGGAATCCACGACCGAAGGCTGCCCTCGTTGTCAGGGACGCGGCTCAATCCGTACTGTTGAATCCATGGCGTTGCAGATGCTTACACGCATGGAAGATTGGGCTGAGGGCGGCAAGCAGCCGATACTGGTCGTACAGGTACCATCGGATACCGGTGAATATCTGATGAATAACAAACGGGAAATTATCGCTCGTATTGAAGAGAACTATGAAGTTCAGATCACGTTGCAGATTCGCCCCGACCTTGATATCCCACACTACCGCATTGAACGCCAGTGGAACGAAAACAACCAGCAACGTGTTGAAGTATTGGAAGATACCAGCAAACGTATCAAACCTCCGCGTGCCAGCCGTAAACTCAAGCCGGTCAAACCGGTGGTTGGCATACCGACGCCTCCGCCTGAACCCGTAGAAGAGAAGAAAGAGAGCCCGCTGAAAGCGCTGATTAACATCATTACCGGCAAAACGCGCAAAGAAAAACTACAGCAACAGGCTGCAGAAGAAGAACTGCGTCAGAAACAGGAAGAGTTAAAAAAACCTCGCCGACGCGGCGGCAGAAATCGCCGTCGCAATAATGATGATGCTAAATCTGAAAGCAGCAACGAGCGTCCAGATAGTACAGAACAGAAAAAAGAGAACAAACCCAGACGTCAGCCTAAGCCAAAAAAGGTTGAAACTGATAACAAGAGCGACAATGCTGAAACAACTCCAGGTGAGGCTCCACAGGGTGAAACGAAAAACCGTCGCCGTAGACGCCGCCCTCGTCGCCGTCCTGCAGGAGAGAGCAATGCGGCAGAAGGTGCAGTTGCCCGTGATCCATCTGCTGAGCAGCAGGGTAGTAAACCTGAGAACAAAGCTGCCAGCCAGGACGATAAAAAAGTAAACCCGTCACAGGAGAAGCAGGCAGCTGATACACAGAAGCCTGAGTCTACAGAGAAAAAATCAGCACCACGGCGCAGAACCAGAAGGCCGGCTGATAAGAGCGGTCAAAAATCGACAGTAGAAAACAAACCAGCCCCACAAAAGGCTGAGCCTGTAGTAAATACAGAGCATAAACCCGCTAAAGAGAAAAAGCCTGTCGCGGCCAAACCTGCACCGCAAAAAGCTGAATCTTCAGTAAAAACAAATAAACCTGCTGAAGAAAAAAAGAGATCCGAAACCGGGCCTGCACCGCAAAAGGTTGAAAAACCTGCGCCTGCAGACACAGCAAAAAGCGAGTGACACAGTCCGACACTGCTGACCTGCTCATTGCCATTGGTGATGAGCAGGATGGCAAACGTATTGATGCTATATTAGCTCAGGCCAGTGGCATGAGCAGAAGTCATGTTCAGCAACTGATTAAACAGGGGCACGTTAGTGACAAGGTCGGAAGCATTATCACCCAGCCATCCCTCAAGGTTCGTGAAGATGATCAGTATCAGGTTTTCATTCCGCCCACGCAGCCACTGAACCTCGAACCCGAAGATATATCGCTCGACATCCTGTTTGAAGATGAACACCTGATTGTGATTAATAAGCCGGCAGGCATGGTCGTACATCCCTCGCATGGCCACGATACAGGCACACTGGTGCATGCACTCCTGCACCATTGCGACAGCCTGCCCGGTATCAATGGCATGGAACGCCCCGGCATCGTACACCGGCTCGATAAAGATACCTCCGGCAGCCTGGTTGTAGCCAAAACTGAAGCCACGCATCGCAAGCTATCCGACATGTTTGCCAACCACGACCTGGACCGCCAGTACGTAGCCTGGTGTCGCGGCGTACCCCGCTGGCGGGTAAAGCACATCGAGGAGCCTATAGGCCGCCACCCACAACACAGGCAGAAGATGGCTGTAAACCAGAATGGTAAAACCGCGATCACCGATGCATCACTCGAACATATCTACGGCGGCTTCAGCAAAATCCGCCTCCGACTGCATACCGGCCGTACACATCAGATTCGGGTGCACCTTGCTCATGAACAGCTACCTGTACTCGGCGACCCGCTATATGCTCGCAACTACAATCCGGGGAAAGAGATCCCGGAACCCAGCCGGTCACTTATTGCAGCACTGAATCGTCAGGCACTGCATGCGGAGATACTCGGGTTTGAACATCCTGTTACAGGTGAAGAGCTCCGCATTGTAGCAAGCCTTCCCGAAGAACTGGTCAAACTCGCGGAAGCCCTGACCAGGAACTTTGGCTGACTTCATCCGGTCTCCGCTGCTTGCCAGACACGGTGTTAGCGGACTATTCACATTAAGAGGCGGTGGCGTCAGTCCCGTTCCTTTCGATAGCCAAAATTTCGGTTATGGTCTTGGAGACCAGGCCGCGCATATTGATAAAAACCTTGCGATGCTGGTTAAAGAAGCAGCTCTCTATGGACGACCCCATCAGGCCGTTCAGGTGCATCAGGCTGGCACACTGCTCTGCAGCGGTGTTGGTGTAGAGCATAAACAACATGCAGATATTCTACTTTGCTCCGAGCCCAACACCCCACTTGCAGTCAGGAGTGCCGATTGCCTGCCTATACTGCTGGCGGATCCACAATCCGGAATTATCGCTGCTGCCCATGCAGGGTGGCGCGGCACCGTCGCACAAGTAGCTGGAAAAGCAGTCTCAGAAATGCAACGGCTGGGGGCAAAAGCCGAAAGGATCGTAGCATCTCTGGGCCCATGCATAGGGCCATGCTGTTTTGAAATCGGCACGGATGCAGCGGAAAGGCTTGCCGGCTGTTGCGAAGGTGCAGATCATTTTATTACAGGGAACCAGACTCCACATGGCGACTTATGGGCTATCAATCAATTACAGCTATTGCAGCACGGCTTAAAGGAGAGCCATATCGAACTGACAAAGCAGTGCACCAGCTGCAATGCTGAGCAATTTTTCTCCTACCGGCGGGATGCAGGCCGAACTGGTCGCCACCTGGCCGTTGTAGCGCTGACAACTTATCCGTAAACTTCCACCCTATGAAACTGCCTCTACACTACCTCTATCTACTTCTAGCCATCGTTTTTATCAGCGGCTGTGCATCCACAAGCGATGATACACTGTTTCAAAGCGATGCTGCACAGCGCTATCATGAGCTAAAGCAGGATGTGAATAAGGGTGAATATAGTTCAGCTGCAAGGGACCTGGGTAAATTCAGCTCTAACTATCCATACAGTAAATATGCTGTTCAGGCAGAATTACTGCGAATTTTTTCATCCTATAAAGCTGGTGAAATCATCCTGACGGAGACCTTGAGCAGCACTTTCATCGATCGTCACCCGGGCCATGCAAATGTTGATTATGCCAAATACATGCTGGCGCTGAGTCATTTCAAACAGAAAAGCTCTTCCAGACATGATTCCACCCACGTAATCCTGGCCATTGATACCTTTAAACGCCTGCTCAAAGAGCACCCTGAGAGTGAATATGCCGAAGAGGGAAAACAGCGTCTACAGAGCCTGTACAACCAGCTGGCAGAACATGAACTGGAAGTGGGTAAGTTCTATTTTGAGAAAGATCGCTTTATTGCCGCTGCCAATCGCTTTCAGGTTATCACAAAAGATTATCAAACCTCACCATCCATTGAAGAAGCCCTCTATCTCCTGGCTGCCAGTTATTCAGAAATGGGCATGAATAGCGATGCCAAACAGATTGCACTGCTGCTTCAACACAACTACCCGAAAAGCACCTGGAGCAACAAAGCAGAAACCTATCGCTGAACTGAATTAGCATGTCCCTACCCTATGCCGCAGTTCGATATGCGTCTGTACTGCTATCTATTCTGATGCTGACAGGCTGTGGAAATAACGATAAAGAGGATATCCATCGTATATTGGATTCCCGGGACCGGGCTGTCAGCACGCACGACATCAAGGCCTATAGCAAGCTGCTGATGGATGACTATGCATTTCAGGGAAAAAGTGCGTCGGATGCCATCAATAACATCAATCTGTTATTTCAACAGTTTGATATGATCCAGATGCAATCAAGCAATCGTGTTATCCGCTATCCCGATGACATGCATGCCCAGTGCGAACAGAATTATCTGCTGCGTGTAAAGCTGGATAATGAATGGAGAAAAACATTTCAACGGGAACGCATACTACTGACCCGTACCGACGGTGGCTGGAAAATCAGCGGCGGCCTCTAGAAGCAGAGCATTTCTCAATGTAGATCAGGATCGCACCCATCTGTCCGACGGGAAATCATCAACCATAATTGCTGCCCGTACAGCCTCTCTCGCTTTCAGGAGTACCTCTGCCTCCGCCTGCTTCAACTCACTGTTTTCAACCAATGAGTTGATCCATGCATCATAGGCCAGCTCCGGTGTATAGATTTTACCCTTCTTCCTCAACGCCTTCTCAACCGGCTCGGCAGCTATGGTCAAGCTCATCGCATGATGCAAACGACCAATCAGTTCATTCTCACCCCCGGGCTGATAAATACCATCGACCAGACGTTCACGTGTGGCAGATGATCCCATCAACACGCCTGCAAGCTGATGGGATAAAGCATCACCCGGCAATGTATGATGAGCACCTAAAGGAAAAACCAGGAGGCGCATCTTCCATGACACGACACGCACAGGAAAGTTACGAATTATGCCGTGCAATGCCTCCTGAACCTGATAGAGGCAGAATTGACACGACCAGTGCACAAGTGGCAAATCGTCTTTTGGCCGCCCGTCATCTTCAAACCGCTTAAGCACCGCCGAACAGATATATAGATAGGCAAGCACATCAGCAAAGCGACCTGAGATTGACTCTCTTTGTTTAAGCCTCCCACCCAAAGTGAGCAGTGCAAGGTCAGCTACAGTCGAAAAAGCCGCACTGAAACGATTAACCTGCCTGAAGTATCGGGCTGTCTCACCGCCGACCGGAGAACCGGCCATGAATCCACCGGAGAGGCCATAGAGCATGGAACGTGATGCACTGGCAAAGGTATAAGCCAAATGTGACATCAATGCCTTATCAAACAGATCAGTGGCTACTTTGTTATCATCATGAGATGCCGCAGCGATCTCATCCTGCAAATAAGGGTGACAGCGCATAGCTCCCTGCCCGAATATCATCATACTGCGGGTCAGGATATTTGCTCCCTCCACGGTTATGGCAACCGGAATTGACTGATAGGTACGCCCCAGATAGTTCGACGGGCCAAGACATATCCCCCGTCCGCCATGCACATCCATTGCATCATTCACCACCTGACGCATCTGCTCCGTCAGGTAGCGCTTGGCAATCGCCGTCAAAACAGCCGGTTTTTCACCCAAATCCAGAGCTGTCGTTGTTAATCTGGCAGTACTATCCATCATATAGGTCAAACCAGCAATCCGGGCCAGTGCCTCCTCAACCCCTTCAAAGCTGCCTATGGCTCTCTTGAACTGTTTACGCAGACGGGCATAGGCTCCTGTTGCATCGCTACAGGATTTACCTGCAGCGGTACTCAGTGCTGGCAATGAGATTCCCCTACCAATAGAGAGCCGTTCAACCAGCATAGACCAGCCTTTACCAATCTTTGCTTCTCCTCCGATCACCCATTCTAAAGGTATGAATACATCCCTGCCGCTATTAGGGCCATTCTGAAAGGCAATATTGAGTGGATCGTGGCGCGCCCCCACATCCACACCCGGCCGATCCACCGGTACCAGAGCACAGGTAATGCCGAGGTCCACCTCTTCACCAAGCAGATGATCAGGATCATAGACATGGAATGTCAAACCCAATACCGTCGCAACAGGCCCCAGAGTGATGTAACGCTTCTCCCAGTTAAGCAGCAGGCCCACGACCTCTTCACCATTAAACACCTCTCTGCACACCATACCGGTATCGGGTATAGCACCCGCATCAGATCCGGCATCAGGAGATGTCAGTGCAAAACATGGCACCTCTTCACCACTTGCCAGACGCGGCAGGTAATGCGCTTTCTGTTCATCCGTCCCATAAGCGAGCAGCAGCTCAGCCGGACCTAGTGAATTGGGCACCATCACCGTAACAGCTGCTGCACCGCTGCGACTGGCAATCTTTTGAATTACACAGGAGTGCGCATATGCAGAGAATTCCAGTCCGCCGTAAGAGCTTGGAATAATCATGCCGAAAAAACCGTTCTTTTTAATAAAAGCCCAAACCTCAGGGGGAAGATCACGCAACTCATGGTTGATCTGCCAGTCATCGAGCATGCCACAGAGCTCCTCTACAGGCCCCTCCAGAAATTCCTTCTGATCCTTGGTGAGCCTCGGTACAGGTGCTGTAAGCAGCTTGCTCCATTCAGGATCCCCCTGAAAAAGTTCAGCATCCCACCATACCGTGCCGGCTTCAACCGCATCCCTCTCGGTCTGGGACATGGGCGGCAACAGCTTGCGAATTTGTCTCAGGATCGGGCCGCTTACACGTTTTTTACGAATCTCATCAATGGTGAACAGTACAAAAAACAGGGCTATCAGCAGCAAAAGTATAAATCCTGCCATGATATGCATCCCTAAGCTGACCAGCACTATATCTGCAACAGTCAGTAGCCCCAGCCAGACAGTCAGGGGGAGTCGGAAACTGGCGAGCAGATAGAGTGTCCCGACAAACATCAACAGCAGAAAAATCCACAACATGACTACCTCCTGATCAGAGTGTTAGTCATTAGTATAGATGATTTATTTTAGTAACCAAAAAAAGGGGCTCCGAAGAGCCCCTGATTGTTTCGTAACCAGCCGTCTAAAAGCGGTAACCAAGAGAGGCCATTGCAATATGTACGCTAGCCTCATACAGGCCATTTTTTACGCTGTTGGGTGAACCCGGTGGGGTCGCAGGTGAAGCGGTCTGGTTTCGATCTTTGAAATAAACATAGGCATAACCCAGATCTACAGTTGTATTCTGATTCAAATCATAACCATAACCCAGTGAGAAGATATGCCTGTCATTACCCGGTACCGAGGGTGAAAAATCAGCATCCTTGATAGGTGTCGGATCAAATATATAACCCAATCGCGCACGCATCTCGGAGTTATACTTCCACTCAGCGCCCAGCCTGAATGCAACGGTTGCCTTCCAGTTCTGAGGCAGGCTTGTTGATCCGGTTACCGGCGCGCCAATCGCGCCCTGAATAGCCGAAACTGCACCACGGTATGCGGCACTGGCATAGCGAATATCTATAGAATCATAGGTCTTCCAGTTCACCCAATCCACATCTGCAGATAGCGTCAACTGATCAGATGGCATTATTGCCAGACCTACATTCACCTGATCCGGCAGGGTTACAGATGTGCTCGCTGACGTTGTGGTGGCCCCAATACCTGCCAATGGACCACCTGCAACCGCCGTGGCATTACCATCAAGATCAATCTTCATACGTGAACGATAGGTAACACCAACATTGAAACCATCACCCTTATAGAAGATAGATGCGTTACCACCCCAGCCACCGCCATTACCGTTTAAACGCTGAACTGTGTTATCCAGATCAACATTATTGATATAGCCATAATCAAAGCCTGCAGCTATGGAAAACCTCTCACCCAATTTGAAAATCACCGATGGATTCAGCATAACCATCTGAATTCTTGAGAAGGTGTTTTTACCTGAAAATGCTGCCGTTGTTGGCCAGTCAGTCTCCAGACCGAATGGAGCATTGATACTAAGGGAAGCACCCAAATCTGAATTTTCATCCCAATAGGTAAAATAAGCATGAGGCACTACAAATGTTTTTTTGCTTGCATTGGCCGTATTGGTAACCGGTGCTCCACCCAAGCCCGTTGTAGCAGCGTTTGATCTGTAGCTATAGCTCGTGAAAATCACATCGCCACCGACCATAATTTGGCTACCTTCAGTAAAAGCCACCCCTGCCGGGTTATGCCATGCAGCAGATGCATCATCGGATACAGCCGTGAAAGCACTTGCCATACCTGATGAACGTGTTGCCATTTCACCAATCATGAAGCCGCCGGCCTGAACCAAAGGGCTCCCGATCAGGACCGCTGAAAATAACATGAAAAACTTCTTCATCCATCTACCTCCGATAATCTCCCTAGATTAACAAAAAATCGTAGACCAGAAGTGGTTTATTTGCAATATAACAGTAGCATCCAGCCTTAGAGTTTAAGCAGGAAACGAACAATCCTTTTCGTCACCCTGGAAAAGAGCTTCTCGGTATAAAAACTGCCTGCGACACGTTTATTGGCTTCCGCAAGCGTCGGGTATGGTGCGATCATTGACGCCATCGCCCCGATTTTCATCTTCTGGCTAATCGCCAATATCCACGGTTGAATCAATTCACCCGCATGCAGGCCGACGATGCTTGCTCCCAGAATCCTGCCATTCGGCGTGGTGATGACCTTGATCATGCCTTCCGTACGCTTTTCAGCCTGCGCACGGTCATTCTCTTCAAAGCTCCAGCGCAGAACCCTGATCTCTTGCCCACTATTCCTGGCATCAGCCTCTGACATGCCGACATGTGCGAGTTCAGGATCCGTATAGGTAACCCATGGCACGGCTGTGTAATCCACTCTGGCCGGCAGTTTGAACAGCATATTCCTGATCACAATACCTGCCTGATATGCCGCCATATGAGTGAATTGATATGGGCCAGCCACATCACCTATGGCAAACACTTTCCTGTTACTGGTGCGCAATCTCGCATCGACCTGCACCCCGCGTTCGCTATAGTCCACAGCTGCAAGTTCAAGATTCAGCCCCGAAACATTGGCTCGCCGCCCTGTTGCTATTAACAGATGTGAACCTGTCACGTGCTGTTTCCCGGCGTCTGTTTCACAAGATACAAGGATCTTTCCATCCACATTTCTTTCCAAGACAAGCTTGCGACCCCCTTCGATAAATTCGACCCCCTCATGCTGTAGTCGCTCAATCACAATCCGGGTCAACTCGGGGTCATCTTTTATCAGCAAGCGCGCCATCTCCAAAACAGTGACCTTTGCACCCAGGCGCCGATGTGCCTGCGCCAGCTCCATACCGATAGGCCCTCCACCAATTACGATCAGCTGCTCCACCGGCTCGCGGTTATCAAAAATATTTTCATTGGTGAAATATGGAACCTGATCCAGTCCCTTGATCGGTGGTACAAATGCAGATGATCCTGTTGCCAGCACAAAATATTTAGCACGGATCAGCTGATCTCCTGCCCGAACCGTGTTTTCATCTTCAAAGCTTGCGGCTGCACGAATGACCTTCACCCCCAACCCCTCGAAACGCTCCTGCGAGTCGTTGGGTTCGATAGCTGCAATCACCTTCTGCACATGCTCATGTACCGCCAACCAGTCCACATCAGGCTCAGTGGCACGGATACCATAGGCTCCTGCCTCACGCACCGACTGGGCAATATGGCCGGCAGCCAACATGGACTTGGACGGTACACAGCCGGTATTCAGGCAATCGCCACCCATGGCTCCCTTCTCGATCAGTGCAACAGATGCACCCATCTGAGATGCCCCTGCAGCAACTGAGAGACCACCGGAACCGGCTCCTATCACACAAACATCTACCTTGATCAGATTCATAATCGCCCCCCTCCATCTACCGGTTTGATTATGCGTTTATAGGCCACAGGGATCAGGCTCAACAGAGCCAGCCCCAGCAGAGCCCCCAGAATCTCCGGAGTCATGACACCTGCCATCGTGATCTCAGCCCCCTGATCAAGCACACTACCGAGTCCCGAACCGGCCAGAGAAAAGACAAAGGTTGCCGGCATAATGCCAAAGAAGGTTGCAATCATATAAACTCGCAACGGTACGCCAAGAAAGGCAGGTACGAGATTCACCAGAAAAAATGGAAATAGAGGAACCAGCCGCAATACAAACATGTAGCTCAATGCATCTTCTGTAAAACCCTGTTGCATCTTTGTCACGCCATCCCCGGCCTTGGCCAGCAAGTAATCCCCAATCGAGCTCTTCGCAATGAGAAACAACAGCACCGCCCCTATCGTTGCTCCGATCACCGTATAGAGAGCCCCAGCCACAGCACCAAAGAGAAAACCACCACTGACCGTCATCACCAGGCCACCGGGCAGTGAAAATGCTACAACCACTATATAGGCAAAGATGAAAAGCAGAGGTGCCACAAGCCTGTATGCAGAGACCCAATCCAGTAATTCGACCCGATGTTCGGCCAAGGCCTCAAAGCTGAGGTAGCGGCCCAGATCAAATAAAAAGAACAGCATCAATATGATCAACAAAACAATAACCGGAATAAGTCGCTTCAACATGCTATCTCCCCTGATCTACAATCAAAACATAGTCGGGTGTCGGGTTTAGCAGGCAGGAATAACGATACTCACCCGGCTGCAGAGTGAGCTTATAGTCTTTTGATAAGCCTGTATGCAAGCCACCACCGGAAACCGATGGCAGCGTTAAACGTGAAAGACCGGCTCCGCGTAGCCAGAAACCGAGCTCATACGGCATATCCCTGTTGCTGACACGAAAGATGTAATCTCCGCCTTTCAGATGCAAAACCTTAGCTGATACCAGCCGCTGCTGACCACTGCTTTCATTTACAGCGATACATGCGTCGGCTGAACGGGCGGAAACATGCAGCGCTTCTGCTTCAAGGATCTGGCATGCCGTCTGTGTAAAAACTATCACCTCCTCTGCAACGACAGGTTTAACATATAAAAGTACGGGCATGGCCAGTATGATCCATCTTCGTTTCATAATTTCTCCTCTGCCGCTAAAGTCGTAACCCCTGCAAAATTATTACACAGTCCACAAGCAGCACTCGCTTATGTACACTGCGCCGAATTCAATTGATGCTGTATAAATGAAATCTGCATTTATACAGCTACGCGAAGGGAAAAACACCCTTCCCTTCGCTCATAAAATCGAGTCAGATGGCCCGATTTTGGCAGCTCGTCCATGAGCTGCATTGAAGTCCTAACCGGAGATCCACGCAGGAGTAAACCCACATGAGTTTTCAGTCTGAAATTGAAAAGCGCCGCACCTTTGGCATCATCTCACATCCGGATGCCGGTAAGACCACACTGACAGAAAAACTGTTGATGTTCGGTGGTGCGATCCAGATGGCAGGTGCCGTCAAGGCACGCAAAGCCAGCAGGCACGCCACTTCAGACTGGATGAAGATCGAGCAGGAACGCGGCATCTCCGTGGCCTCCTCGGTCATGAAGTTCAATTATCAAACCGGCGGCAACGATTTTGAAGTGAACCTGCTTGATACTCCGGGCCATCAGGACTTCTCCGAAGATACCTACCGCGTACTGACCGCTGTGGATTCCGCCATGATGGTGATCGATTCGGCCAAGGGTGTTGAAACACAGACCCAGAAACTGATGGAGGTGTGCCGTATGCGTAATACCCCTATCGTTACCTTTATCAACAAAATGGACCGAGAAGGGATGGAGCCGCTCGATATCCTTGCTGATATCGAGGAGAAGCTGCAGATTGAATGCACGCCAATGTCCTGGCCGATAGGTATGGGGAAATCATTCAAAGGTGTATATAACCTGTATAAAAAAGAGCTGAACCTGTTCAGTGCCGGCATGAAAACCACCGATTTTAACGCCATTCATATTGATGATCTCTCTGATCCGAGACTCGATGAATTGCTGGGTTCTCAGGCAGATGAATTAAGGGAAGAGATTGAACTGCTGGAAGGTGCAGCCGACCCGTTTGATCTGGAACAGTTTCTTATCGGCTCCCAAACCCCGGTATTCTTCGGCTCAGCGATTAATAACTTTGGTGTAAAAGAGCTGCTTAATGCCTTTTGCGAGCTTGCTCCTCATCCCGGCCCGCGTGAAGCTATGCAGCGTACGGTTAACCCGGATGAGAAGGGTTTCTCAGGCTTCTGTTTCAAGATTCAGGCAAACATGGATCCGGCTCATCGCGACCGCATTGCTTTCTTCCGTATCTGCTCAGGCAAATTCGAGAAGGGTATGAGTGTGCGTCATCACCGTATCGGCAAGGATGTGAAAATCGCCAATGCGACTATCTTCATGGCTCAGGATCGTGCTCATGTTGAAGAGGCCTATGCAGGCGACATCATCGGCATTCACAATCACGGCACCATCAAGATCGGGGATACCTTCACCACCAAAGAGGAGCTGAAATTCACAGGTATACCGAACTTTGCCCCTGAACTATTCCGCCGCGTACGACTGAAAGATCCGATGAAACGTAAACAGCTTCACAAAGGGCTGGTGCAGCTCTCTGAAGAGGGTGCAGTGCAGGTATTCAGGACCAGACTGGGTGGTGATTATATACTCGGTGCTGTCGGGGTGCTGCAGTTTGATGTGACGGTGGCCCGCCTGAATGCCGAATATAAGGTTGATGCCGATTACGTGGCTACCGATTTCCAGATTGCCCGCTGGGTCACCTGTGAAGATGAGAAGAAACTTGCCGAATTCAGCAGACTATTCGATGCATCTCTGTCGGAAGATGCGGATGGTTTCCTCACCTATCTGGCACCGAGTGCCTGGAAGCTGAGCTATACCGAAGAGCAGTGGCCGGATATCACCTTCCACAAAACCCGAGAACATATCTAGTAGCGCTGGCATAGGGCTCTCCCGCCCTATGCCTTTCGCTTGTGGACTGAGAAACTACCGAAGAACCTGCACTGCCTGAGCTAACCTCTACAACCGGCCTTGCGGGCCAGATCAATCCACTGACGGCCACCTCTCTCAGCGACAATTCAGATCTCCCCTATTCACGCATCAAAATAAAACGGCTCTCAATCCCCTTTTTTATTCTCCCATGCCCAGGCATGGCACACTATTGATTCCAGATCATGATAGTGCGGCTGCCAGCCCAGCTCAGATCGTGCACGTGCTGAGTCGGCCACCAGCAGGGGCGGATCCCCTGCCCTGCGTGCCCCCTCAATGACTGAGATATCACGGCCACTCACCTTACGGCAGACATCAATCACCTGTTGCACCGAAAAGCCATTGCCATTGCCGAGATTAAAGCAGCCACTTCCACTACCGGCCTGTAGCTTCTGAATTGCCAGCCAGTGTGCCTCACAGAGATCACTGACATGGATATAATCGCGGATACAGGTACCGTCATCGGTATCATAATCACGTCCGAATACCGTAATCCCATCGCGCTTTCCGGATGCTGCCTGCAGCAGCAGTGGAATCAGATGCGTTTCCGGATCATGCCGCTCACCGAGCTCGCCTTCAGGATCAGCCCCTGCAGCATTGAAGTAACGCAGGCAGATCGACTTCAGGCCATAAGCATGGTCGAAATCTTCAAGCATCTGTTCCACCATCCATTTGCTGCGTCCGTAAGGGTTGATCGGAGCTTTCGGGTGAGCCTCATCTATCGGGCTGTATTCCGGTTCGCCAAAAATCGCTGCAGTCGATGAGAAAATGAACTGTTTTACGTCGTGTTGTAGCATGGCATCAAGCAGGTTCTGGGTGTTGGTGACGTTATTGCGATAATACTTGGCAGGATCGCTCACCGACTCTCCAACGAGAATACTGGAGGCAAAGTGCATCACGGCATCGAATGAGTGGTCTGAAAACAGTTCATCCAGCATGGCTATATCAGCCAGATCTCCTTCGACCAGATCAGCAGCCAGCACAGTATCGGCATGCCCTGAGCTGAGATTATCCAGCACCGTGACGGTACATCCCTTGCGGCCCAGCAACTTGACCATATGGGAACCGATATATCCGGCTCCACCGACAACGAGAATATTCAACTCTTCCCCCTCAGGCTAACCATGCTTATTTGGTAAACAGGGTGAAGTCATAAGCCAATGACAGGCTTAGAACCTTGGCCTTAAAATCCCCTTTGATCGCACTCATATAACCATATTGCGCAAGCAGGCTGAAATCATCAAAAAGCTGATAACCCACGCCTGCATTGGCCTGCCATACCAGTCCGCTACCGACAGCCAGCCCACCGCCACCTGCAGCCCCCAGCAGGGCCTCGGCATCTATAAACAGAGGACTTCCGAATATGGGCAGGTGTAACCCTGCGCCTACAAGGCCTGTCATATAGGCACCGGCCTTGCCTTTGTAGGCAGCAATGCCCTGTCCTGTCAGATAGAAATTCTTATGGGGAAAATAGTCCAGCTGAGCTCCTAACAGATCAACATTTAAATCCGGATGGTGCGAGCGCCAGTTCGCAGCAGCTTTGTAATAACTCTGGTGTGTTGCCCTGATACGGAAATATTCGGGCTCAAAACCTGAGAGATCAGCAATATCTACCCGCTGATCTCGCACATTTGGCGTATAAAAGTGGTAACCCAGTTTACCTGCCAGACTGACGGCCTTGAATGTCGTTTCAGGCACTTTCACATACCCGGCTGAAACTTCGGCAAACAGGTGGTCCCCTAATCGCTGTTGCAGGGAGGCAACAGCATCAATAATCAGCCCCCCTCCTGTTGCAACGTTGCCACCGCCTGCCACGCCTGCCGATGAAGAGAGCTTCAACCATGTGCCATCCAGAAGTTCAAATCGATAGCCCAAACCAAAGAGTATCTGCATATACCCACTGCTTTTTCCACCCATCGCACCTTCGGATTCAATCTTCAGGAACAGCCCGTCATCCAGGTAGCGGTTCCACTCAACGCCCAACAAACGCATGGATCTGTGCTGAGCTTGTCCGTTATCAGCCAATACACCCGCAGGAATCACATAGGAGCGGTAGACCGTCATGAATTCATGTTCGGCCAGCTTACCTCTGCCCAGTGTGGGCCCCTCCCAGTCGGGCAGCTCCCTCCTCCCCGTCGCAATCAGCGTGGAAAACGGATATTCATAGGAGATATATGGCTGGGTACTATGAATGGCACCATCAGGAAAATCGACATAGGAGATACCGGTTCCGAAATCGCCCAGTTGTGTCTTCAGTTTTGCACCAAAGTGATAGCGCAGCATCAAGCCACCACCGGATAGTTGAAACCCTCCGCGGCCACCACCTGCACCTACAAACAGACCTGCATTCATCTCAAGTCTATCATCAAGCAGCACCTTTCTAAGCTCTGTGGCACCACCGAGCGTGATAAATCCACCGCGCTGGCCAACCAGAGCTCCGTACGACGCTGCACCAAAGGCGAGCCACTCATTCACATCGAAAAGCAACGTGGAACCAAGAAAGCCCATCTTCTCCCCAGCTGGCAAACTCACATGATCGTAGGTAAAACGAAACTTTGCCGGTACAGGGGCTATGCTTGTATCACTCTCTCCAGCTGCAGCTTGAAATGGTGATGTTAGCAGCAAAACAAACAGGCATAAAAAAAATAACAGATGTGTGCGTTCAACCAGCAAAAAAGTAGAATGTGTGGGAAGCATATACATAGCTGCATATTGCATAATGTACTGGCAAGCGTCCAATACCGGGCAGCTACTGAGAATTATCTTTTCATGTCCAAAAAGTATTTTCCAATCCATAAATGAGTCTGAAAGGTGATCGTATGGTTTGTAGTTCATGCGACCTTGTTGTTCTGTCCAAAGATTATTTTGAACAAGACCTTGCGAGCGTTTCGTAAATGCTTCCATGCGTCAAGATCGGGGTGTCTGTTGGCCAATGCATCGAGCCACTGGAAAGAGATATTTGGCTTAAGATACAGTTCTGCATCAGACAATGATTTCAGCTTATCGTATGGTGTCATCATGTCTTCAACGCGATATCGTTTTATCTGCTTACCCCTGGCATCTGTTTCAATGGTTGGGAAGTGGCAGGGGCGGTGGTAATTCAGACAGAGATTGAGGTGTTGTCTGTTGAAGCTATCAATCAGCTCGGCATGTGACTGTGAGATATGCACGCGTCCAAATGCCTTGCGTACTACCGATCCATTTTTACTTTCTGCCAGTGCATTGTCGTTGCAGTGTCGGGAACGTGATTTGGTCATCCGAATCATCTGCTTATTGAGCAATTCGGCGACGTAGCGATTGATATACTCTGAACCGTTATCTGAATGAAACCCTTTGACCACAAACGGGATCTGTTTGAGTAGTGATTTCAGGGCTGGGACGGTGAACTCTTTCTGGATGCGCTGCACAGTCACAACGATCTCCCACTGGGTCACTTCATCAACGGCATTAATTGATACACGCCTTTCTTCTTGTCCATATCGCCCTGATGCACGCTATCAATACGCAAGTAACCGGGCTGACCATCCGGTCTTGGTTTGCAGCGCTCTCCGATGGGCACCTGAACGGGGTTGGTTTTGGTATACACTCTTCTGCAGCGTTGATAGATGCTGCTTTCTCGCAGGTTATACATGTGTGATACCGATATCTCAGCCAGTCTGGCATATCGCTGATCTCCAAAGCGCTCATAAGCCCTTTGGCAGTAGACTTTGATGGTTGTACCGGAAGCGCTGTCGACGAGCCGGTCTACTTCGGCCAGTAACATAATATCCTCACGCGTGTACTTGCATTTAAAACCATTGCTGGTGCGTTGTCTGCGGCGCACATGGCCTGTTGCACGGTAACGGGCAATCATGCGGGTGATCTGCTGCCGGGAGTAGCCTGAGAGCTGAATCAGATAGCTGCGCACGATGCCTTTCTCTTTCTTGCATAACCCCGGATACCGAAATCGCTTCAGCGCCTGTTCTACCCAGGCATAAACATCATCCTTGCTACCCTGAAGCCTCAGCTCCGTCTGATCTGTTCCAGCCAGAAATACGGAAATATCTGAAACCGTTTTGATCTTTCTTTCGTCCATCTGGATTACCATCCCTATATGATGGACAGATCAACTTCGATTTCAGACTCATTTCATATTGGAAAAGACTCAAAATTGCAGACGTGATTTTTTTTCACTACACTAAGGGTTTCGGGCACCAAGACTCTGCTGGTAAGGAATAAATCACACATGTACGAATACAGTTATCTGTATGCTACACTTGCTGTTGGCATATTCTGGGCCTTCTTTTTTACAATCCGGCCTGATTTGCGCTCTACCATGCTTGTACTGTCCCTTCTCTTTGGCATAGGTGGCGTTCTATCCGAGTTCGTTTATGCCGGTGACTGGTGGGATCCTATCACCCTGACCGGAACCACCGTCGGTATAGAAGACTTTCTCTTCGGTTTTTTCTTTTCCGGTTCAGTAGCAGTATGTTACGAGGTGATCTTTATCAGGACATATGAGAAGAGAGAACACACACCGAGATGGCCTGTCAGATTCAGATATATTGCCCTGATCATTTGCACAGTGTTTTTTGGCAGCACACTGGTTTTCATGCTGCACTCTTTTGTTGCGACCGTTCTTGCTTTTGGCTCCTGTATTGTGCTCATTCTCACCATGAGGAGAGACCTGTTTATCAATGCTGCTACAGGTGCTCTGTTTGCCAGCATACTGGCTTTTACATTCTTCGGTGTCCCGGAACTTCTCAACAGTGGCTGGATTAAATCGACCTGGTCATTTCATAACCTCTCGGGCATTTTTGTCCTTCATGTTCCTCTGGAGGACTTTATCTGGTTTATCATGGCCGGTGCATTCATCGCACCACTTCATAAATTCTGGAAAAATAACCGATCCATAGCAATCTTCTCTCAAGAGGATTCAATCTAGGGATACGGTCCACTCAGGGGGCCAATTTTACCCAACTACACCAGGGTCAGTGCGGCGACCAGAAGCAGAGGGATCAATAACTGTCGATTGCGCCGGGGTTGGCGACGCAGTGCAATTTTGGTGGCCACAAGGAATACCACTGACTCACCACATGTCATATAAAGAGCCATCTGTGCATCCGGTGCCAGAAGCTCAAAACGTCCGAGTATCCATGGCGTCACCCATGAAAAAAGTAACAACAGGCTTTCAAATCCGGTAGTTAAAAAAATGCGTCCATGCCTTTTGAACCAGAGCTTTAGCGCCACCCAGATAGCCAGAAGCGTGGTCATGACCATCATATAATATTCAACCCAAAGCTGATCCGAGCTATTGATGGAAAATATCACTGCAAATACGAGCAGATAGAGCAGCCCTTGCGACCAAGTTAGATGCCGCTCTTTTTGCCATGGATAGAGCATGATCACCAACATAATAACGGCAAGCATGAATATCTGACTTGCACCGGACAGTTGTATCCTAAATACAGGGAGCAGCAGAGTGAGTGGAATCAGCCAGGTGATCCATGGAATCGAGGCCCCCAGCAAGTGGGTCATCCTGTAATAGAAAGAGGGCCTGTTTGGATCATGAAGGTCATCGGTCTCCTCATCCGCTGCCATGGCAAAAGGGAGGCCTGATTTCTCCAGTTTCATCAGCCCCAGATAGGTGGCTGCTATCAGTATCAGCAAGACCAGCGATTGCAGCCATTCGGCACTTCCGGAGAAAAGCACCGCCACACATCCATACATAAAGATCAGTCCATAAAAGACCCCGACCACACCTGCATGGGAAAGACCAAGATTGATCAAACGATGGTGGAAATGGGTTTTGTCGGGCAGGAAAGGACTTTTCCCCTGCAACACCCGCCGCACCATGACATAGATCGTGTCCGAAAGTGGCAGACCCAGCAGTATACCCATACTGATTGGAGATATGACGGCTCCTCCCCCCGATTTCAACAGCATCAGCGACAGTGCAGCCAAGACAAAACCAAGTATAAGGCTACCTGTATCCCCCATAAAGATACGGGCCGGATGTGAATTAAAATAGAGGAATCCAATCATGGAACCGAAGAGTACAACTGAGAGCATCAGACTCTGCTGATCGCCTATGATCAGGGCAAAACTACCCAGAAAAAAACCGGCAATCAGCGTTATGCCTGCCGCCAACCCATCAAGGCCATCGGAGAGGTTGAGTGCATTAATAAAACCCACCATAGCGAGCAAGGTTAAGGGTATGGCAAACCAGCCGGTTTCAATATTCCCTATACCAAACAGATCACCCAGATTACCAATTGCCGTGCCACTCATAACCAGAAACAGGGTTGCGCCTGCGATAATACCCAGGAACTTCAGTTTGGGCGAAATATCAAACATATCATCGGCCATACCTGTAAAACCAACAATAAACAGACCGAGCAGAAACCCCTGAGTGGCAGGCGTAATGTCCAGCATGGTGAACGGAATCAGAAGCAGGGAGATCAGGAATGCCAGCCCACCCATACGCGGCACTACCTGGATGTGAACCTTGCGTTCATTGGGATGATCAACTGCCCCAAGGCGCTCAGCCAAACGTACAACGAGCGGCATCACCAGCAGCGTCAGTAACACAGCAGAAACAAGGGGTAACAGAAAGGTGATGGGTATTTCGCTTGCGACTTGCATAGTGCTCCCGTATTCAGAGTGTCTAATCAGGTAATTTAGCGGCTTTCAAATTCATGCTTCATAGCACCTATAGTGCCCTCTTTATCATATGTTCGCCTTCAGGCTCAGCACCCGGGACTCAACCATTATGATAGTTGGTGATGCTGCACTAGTCATGCTTAACGGAGGGCATGGGATAGAAAAGACTATGCTGGGAGGTACTGCACACTGAAACAACCGTAATATAAAACTTTGAGGAGATGCTCAGAAACCTAACCTGTTCAACCACTTGGCTATTGCCGTGCAGTAGTCTGGGACTCCAGAAACCACCGGTAGGCATTGGCAAGGCCATCTTTGAGGCCGATGGATGCACTCCAGCCCATATTTATCAGACGTGAACTGTCCATCAGTTTGCGCGGTGTGCCATCAGGCTTGTTTGAGTCGAAACGAATCTTCCCCTTGAAGCCTGTAACCTCTCCTACCAAATGGGCAAGCTCGGCAATACTTACTTCCTGACCACTGCCCACATTGATATGCGAAAGCATAGGCTGCGTATTCGCCAGATATATATCCGGCGACAGGTCGAGCACGTATAGCGACGCTGCAGCCATATCATCTACATGCAGGAATTCACGAAATGGTCTACCACTTCCCCAGATCACCACTTCAGATGCATTGCTCTCGACTGCCTCATGAAAACGACGGATCAAAGCCGGCACCACATGTGAATTCTCCGGATGGAAGTTGTCGCCCGGGCCATAGAGGTTGGTTGGCATAACCGAGCGATAATCAACGCCATACTGACGATTATAGCTTTCGCACAGCTTGATGCCGGCAATCTTGGCAATGGCATATGGTTCATTGGTCGATTCCAGCGTGCCTGTGAGTAGAGCATCCTCAGACATGGGTTGCGCAGCCAAACGAGGGTATATACAGGAGCTACCAAGGAAAAGAAGTTTTTGCACACCTGCCAACCAGGCCTGGTGAATCAGGTTGCACTCTATCATCAGGTTGTCATAGATGAATTCAGCAGGATAGCTGTTATTAGCGTGTATGCCCCCTACTTTGGCTGCAGCTACGATTACCATATCCGGGCGCTCTGCCGCCAGAAAATCGCGAACCGACGCCTGTTCCGTCAAATCCAGTTCAGCATGCGTACGCGTCAAGATATCCAACCGCTCACCTGCTTCTTTGCGTGCTTCCAGTTGGCGTATGATTGCTGCCCCGACCATGCCACGATGGCCGGCAATGAATATCTTCAAACTCTTTTCCATCAAACCCTCAATAAACCCTTAATCAAAACCTTTTAACAATTAGCCACGACAACACGAATAAACATTAATACTTCATTGCTAAAAACTGTATGTTCCTGGCTCAACCCATTGTTAATTTCCTTTTTTCTAAACTAACAAGCACACCCTTCGCCAGTATATTCTACCAGTCAGTCATAATGTTTTTTCCAACTCGTGTGTACAAGGTGAATGCCATACACGGCAGAGAGAGAGTGCCCTAGGGTATTCGTGGCTAGTTTAGTCTTTATTCGATAGAAACGGGTACTTCATGGCCATGCGCTTTCAACAGCGCATGGCGTTTGGCGACCTGCAAGTCCACAGCTATCATCTCAGCACACATCTCCTGTACGGTAATTTCAGGGGTCCAGCCGAGTTTCACTTTGGCTTTGCTCGGGTCCCCCAGCAGTGTTTCCACTTCTGCAGGGCGGAAGTAGCGCGGGTCTACTGCGACAATCTTGTCGCCGATGGAGAGTGATTTGTGACTAGCGATTTGTGACTTATCAAGGGCTTCGACAATGCCAACTTCTTCAACGCCTGAGCCTTCAAAACGTAGTGTGATGCCGAGCTCCTGTGCTGACCATATAATAAACTGGCGCACTGAGTACTGCACGCCGGTTGCAATCACAAAGTCTTCGGCCTGATCCTGCTGCAGCATCATCCACTGCATACGCACATAATCCTTGGCATGTCCCCAGTCTCGCAGCGCATCCATATTGCCCATGTACAGGCAAGACTCGAGTCCCTGAGCGATATTGGCCAATCCTCGCGTAACCTTGCGGGTCACAAAGGTCTCACCACGACGTGGTGATTCATGATTAAACAGGATACCGTTGCAAGCATACATGCCGTAGGACTCGCGATAATTCACCACGATCCAGTAGGCATACATCTTGGCTACGGCATAGGGAGAGCGCGGATAAAAGGGTGTCGTCTCCTTCTGAGGAGTCTCCTGCACTTCACCATACAGCTCAGATGTAGAGGCCTGGTAAAACTTCACCTGCTTTTCCATACCCAATAGACGAATCGCTTCCAGCAGACGCAGCGTACCCAAACCATCAACATCGGCAGTGTATTCAGGCGCTTCAAAGCTTACCGCCACATGCGATTGCGCACCAAGATTGTACACTTCATCAGGCCGTACCTCCTGCAAAATACGGGTCAAATTAGATCCATCGCTCAGGTCACCATAGTGGAGAACAAAGTTTTTATTCTCCACATGCGGATCTTGATAGATATGATCAACACGTTGTGTATTGAATGAAGAAGCACGGCGCTTGATACCATGCACCTCGTAACCCTTCTCCAGCAGCAATTCTGCCAAGTATGATCCATCCTGCCCGGTCACGCCGGTGATCAATGCTTTTTTCAAACGACACCTTCCTGAAAAATTTATCCGATTATAGATGA
>Ga0316202_10000246_pt1 | contig 74392 bp, 72 predicted proteins | sample 3monrhotite_MG_FD_204934 | JGI IMG/M metagenome (GOLD analysis project Ga0316202, IMG submission 204934) | Microbial mat bacterial communities from mineral coupon in-situ incubated in ocean water Damariscotta River, Maine, United States -... | ecosystem: Environmental > Aquatic > Marine >...
CCGTTGACCATAGCGCATCAGGATGAAACAGCTTGGCGGCACCACTACCATCTCGTCTGTCGACACAATCAAGAAAGCGCATCACTAGTAATCGTTTGGAGTTTCGTGCGGCATAGCTGGTGTGAAGCAATGCATGCGCTTCAGCAGAGTTGGGCGACTTCAATTCGGTTGCATACAACTTTTGTACGTCTTGGTTTTCATATGAGCGTCGCCGCGGTGCATCTTTGTCGATTTTATAGATGGCCTGCATGCGCTTTTCCAGTACAAGCGGATCATCGGATTTGGGTTCGCCACCACCACCCAAACAGCCACCAACACATGCCATGACCTCAATAGCAACATACTCATCTCGCCATGTTTCTTCTTCCAACATACGCTGGGCTGCTGCGATACCATTGCAAATTGCCACCTTGCCAACGCCAGGAACCTCTGCCGTTTTTACACCTGTGCTGACGCCACGGAGCTGATGCCACTCCAACGCCAGTGGGCTCTCTTTATCGATAAAATGAGAGGCTGTACGCACAACCGCTTCCATGACGCCGCCCGATGCGCCAAAAATTTGCCCTGCGCCCGTGCTTTCACCAAGCGGATGATCAAAATCACCATTTTCGGATAAGGCGTTAAAAGCAATGCCACGTGCCTTAATCATTTTAGCTAGTTCGCGTGTGGTGAGCACATGGTCTACATCACCAGATACCCCAGGCCGAAGAGCCTCATCTTTCTTGGCAGTGCAAGGCATTACACTAACCACGTAGGGTTCTTCCTTACCCTCTGCGAATTTAGGGCCAAGTGTGCGAGCGAATGCTCCTCGTTTTGTGAGTGCACCATGCATTTGTTGTGGTGATTTTGTTGTACTCAAATGAGGCAGAATATCAGGGCGATTGATTTCAACCCAGTTTACCCATCCCGGACAACAGGAAGTAAAAAGTGGTAACTGCTGCTGGTTTTCTTTCGGGCTTTCCTTTTGCTCATCCTTCTGTCTATTCAGACGAGATAGAAACTCTGTTGCTTCTTCCATCACCGTTAAATCAGCGGCAAAATTAGTATCAAACACATAATCAAAACCAAGTTGTCTCAGGGCATTAATCATTCTGCCTGTGCTTACAGTGCCGGGTTTCATGCCAAACTCTTCACTTATGGCAATGCGTGTTGCAGGCGCAACTTGCACGGCAGATATTCGCCGATGTGCATCAAGGGTATGCAGAACCTCGTGCCAGTGTGGTGTCTCAATCAAAGCGCCCACGGGGCAAACAAGTGTGCATTGACCACAGGAGATGCACTTGGTGTCTGCCAATGATTGATCAAAAACGGTAACGGGTAAATGATCGGAGCCACGCTCTGCAAACCCAATCACGTGTTGTTGTTGTCCCGAATCGCCACATGCTTCAACACACAAACCGCATTCAATACATTTTGACAAATCGCGCCAGATGCTTGGTGATGTATGGTCAGTGAGTATATGCTCAGGATGTTCTGCCGAGCCTAATGGAATCTTTTCCCAGCCTTCTTCTAATTGATTCTCGCTGACAAAACTTTGCAACTTGCAAGCGCCGTTTACTTCGCAGCGTATGCAGTCGTTTGGATGGCGCGCTAGCAACCATTGGGCATCAATATTGCGAAATTCTTCCAGTTCTTTCGAATCGGTTATGACAATATCGCCTTCCTTTGCCATTGTAACACAGGCAGGCTGTGGTTGGGCTTCGCCAGCGACACTCACAAGGCACATGCGACATACAGCATGGGATGGCAGGCGAGGGTAGTGGCAGAGTGTGGGCACATATACGCCAGCTTCCCTCGTAGCATCAAGCAGGGTCGTGCCATCACTCAACACGACTGACCGGCCATTAACAGTAAGCCTAATCATTTCTCGCTATTATCGGCAAAACTTGTGCAGAAATAGCAGCCTGTGAATATAAGCATCCGCTCACCCCTGTAGTTGCATATTTAAGCATCTACTTATCTACTTTAGCTTAAAATTAGGGGGTTAACAATTCACGGACATTCTCGAAAACGGAGGTCTTTTTTCATAACTTAAGACTGTACTAAATAGCACCAATCGTTTTAACCTCCCTACTCACTGTGAATAATGTATTCACGCATGTTTTCCCTAATTACTGCCCTGCTCCGCTGAACGATTTTTTGCCAATAACATATAAACAGCTGGTACAACAAATAACGTAAACAAGGTGCCAATAGAAAGCCCTGTAAAAATAACCAGCCCCATGGAATAACGCCCAGCCGCACCAGCACCGCTGGCAAGCACCAGTGGAAGAACGCCAAGTACCATCGCTGTTGTTGTCATCAAAATTGGGCGAAGGCGAATAGAAGATGCTTCAATAATTGCATTTAACTTCGTTTTCCCCGCTATTTGTAATTCATTGGCAAACTGCACCATCAATATGGCATGTTTACTGATCAACCCCATCAGAGTTACCAAGCCAACTTGCGTGTAAATATTAATCGTCGCTAAACCCAAGTTAATAAACAGCAGCGCGCCGATCAAAGCCAGTGGAACAGAAACCAAAATAATCACGGGATCACGAAAGCTATTGAATTGAATCGATAATGCTAAAAATACAATCACAACAGCAAACAGCATAATAAACACAAAGCCACCAGACTCCTGTGTAAATTGTCTGCTCGAGCCTGCATAGTCGGCTGTGTATCCAGTGGGTGCAACCTCAGCCAATGCATTCCGCATAAAATCAAGCACCTGCTCTTGCGATACGCTGGGGGCATAAACACCCGATATCGTTGCTGAATTCAATTGCTGAAAGCGGTTATAAGATTCTGGAACGACTTGATATGATATTGAGGCTATCGTAGACGCTGAAATCATCGCCCCTGACGGCGTACGAATATAATAATCCAGCACCTGTTCAGGGTTTAATCGAAATTCCTGTGCCACCTGTGGCATGACCCGATAGGAACGGCCGCCGATAGAGAAATAGTTCACATAACCACCACCCAAAGCAGAACCAAGTGCAGCGCCTATATCTTGCTGTGTAAGACCGATACTGGTTGCCATGTCTCGATCTACAACCAACGTACTTTGAGGTTTATCGACTTTCAAATCCGAATCAATAAAGAAAAACATGCCACTTGCCTGAGCCTTCGCTAAAACCTTCCCCACAATCCCATTGAGATTTTCAAAAGACTCGGTTGTTTTGATCACAAACTGTAATGGTAAACCACCAGAGCCAGGTAAAGCAGGAAACTGGAATGCTGCGATTCTAGCTCCTGCAATGCTGTTCCACTTCTGTTGCAGCTCCTGCTGCAACTCTATCGCATTTCTATCACGGTCAGCCCATGGTTTAAACAACACACCACCGATACCCTGATTGGTTGTTGGCGTACCCGTCAGCTGAAACATTTGATCATATTCGGGTAAATCACGCGCCAGTTGATAAGCCTGATCAGCATAAACACTCATCTGCTGAGCCGTAGCGTTCGGCGCTCCAACAACGTGGCCTATCACGATACCTTGATCTTCTTGTGGTGCTAGCTCGGCCTTGGATGTCGAAAATAAATACACAACACCAAGCAGCATTAATAATCCCATCACCACCATCACTGGCCATGTTTCTAATGTGGAGGTTAATCGACGTTGGTATGCGCCGTGCAAACGATGAAATTGATGGTCAATAAATGCGACCAAAGCCGTTTCCTGCTGTTTGGCCTTGAAAAGTTTGGCTGTCATCATGGGTGATAGTGTTAACGCTACAATCGCCGAAATGGTGACCGCTCCAGCAAGCGTAAAGGCAAACTCGGTAAACAAGGCTCCTGTCAGACCACCCTGAAAACCAATCGGCACATACGCGGCAATCAGTACAACTGTCATGGCGATAATCGGACCACCCAGCTCACGAGCCGCTAACATAGCCGATTCAAAGGCACTTTTTCCTTCTTTATGCATATGCCGGTCCACATTCTCAACCACAATGATTGCATCATCAACAACCAGCCCAATCGCCAGCACCAAGGATAAAAGTGTTAATAAATTAATCGTATAACCAAGCATTTGCATCATAAAGAATGCGCCAATCAACGATAATGGAATAGCAACCAAGGGCACAATAACCGCACGCCAATTGCCAAGAAAAATAAACACCACCAAAGCCACAATTAACAATGCCTCAAGCAATGTTTTACTTACTTCATCGATGGAACTTCGAATAAATTTGGTTCCGTCATAAACAATCTTACCCGTCAAACCATGTGGCATCTGTGCCTGAATAGCAGGAAAGGCTTCCCGCACTCGCTGAGTCACATCCAAAACATTCGCATCAGGCGCTACTTTCACACCAATAAATACTGATTTTTCACCACCAAACGCCGTGGTTAAATTGTAGTTCTCTGCCCCCAAAACTACATTGGCTATATCTTCCAAACGCACAATCGCGCCATTTTTTTCTCTAATGGCCAACTTCTTAAACTCATCGACAGAATGCAAGCTAGTAGCTGCATCAATATCCACACTCACCATTTGCCCTTTGCTACTACCCAATGCTGCTAGGTAATTATTCGCCGCCATAGCAGCATAAACTTCACTGGCGGTAATACCAAAGGCAGCCATACGAGCAGGATCCAGCCAGGCGCGCAAAGCAAATTGCCGCGCTCCGATAATCTCGGCTCGCTGAACACCCTCAATACCATCTAGTTGCGGCTTCACCACGCGCAACAGGTAATCTGTTACATTATTATTGGGTAATACATCACTGAAAAAACCCATGTACATCGCGTCAATGGTTTCACCAACCTGTACCGTCAATATCGGCTGTTGAGCTTCTTTTGGCAATTGATTGAGTACAGCATTTACCTTGGTATTAATATCCGTCAAAGCCTTATTCGAATCATAGTTTAGGCGTAAAGTAGCACTGATCGTCGATGCACCACTCACACTGGTCGATGATAAATAATCAATTCCGCCTGCCTGAGCAATGGCTGTTTCCAATGGCTGAGTAATAAATCCAGAAACGGTTTTGGCATCTGCACCATAATAAACCGTACTCACCGTAATCACGGCGTTTTGAGTTTCCGGGTACTGACGAACCGTCATGTTCATAATCGCCTGAATGCCTAAAACCAGCAACAATAGGCTGATGGTGATAGATAGCACCGGCCGACGAATAAAAATATCGGTATAATTGGTCATTTTAATGTTCCTGTGGACGAGGGGCTTCCTCATTGCTTGGTAAAACCGTATTATTAATAATCAATGGCGTACCATTTTTCAATTTCAACTGACCACTGGTAACCACCATGTCGCCTTCAGCAAGCCCTTTCATGATTGCCACCTGATCTCCTCGCGTAGCACCTGTTGTCACAAAGCGCTGCTGGGCTATAAGCTGTGGTTTCCCATCGCTTGCGGATTTATTGCTTTGATCTGATGGTGCTTGATTAGCAATAAAAATAGTCGTGCCATATGCGTTATAACTAACACTCGTTTGCGGCACCGTTAGCAATGATTGCGCTTCGCCCGCATTGACTTTTATATGTACAAACATACCCGGCATCAAAGATCCACCAACATTATCAATCACCCCCTCAATCAGTACATTGCGGGTGTTTCCATCGACAATGACATCCATGCTGCTGATCTTTCCAGCAAAAGGTGCGCCCTTAATTTTCTTCAGGTAAACATTCATCTCCTGCCCTACAGCTATCTCACCAACATATTTTTGCGGTAGGTTAAAATCAACATACAGCGTACGCGTATTTTGCAATGCCATAACTTGCTCACCCGCATTTAGGTACTGCCCAAGATTGATTCGACTTATGCCTAACTGACCTGCAAAAGGGGCTCGAATTTGTTTTTTGGCTATCATCGCTAATTGTTTTGTTTCTTGAGCTTTGCGATTATCTAGCTCCGCGCGTGAAGCATCCAGTTGCGACTGACTGATCGCATGAATATCCAATTGTTCCTGGTCACGCTTATAATTAATCTCGGCAAGCTTTCGGCTTGCTCGCAATGCCTTGAGCTGAGCTTTCTCTTCATCACTATCCAGCTCTAACAATAGTTGACCTTTGCTTACGCTCTCTCCTGATTTAAAGTAAATTTTCTTTACAATACCAGGTGCTTCCACACTAATATTTACGCCCTGAATAGCTCGGAGGGTGCCAACAGCACTACGCTGTAACAACCAAGTTTTCCGCTCCACCTGCATCGCTGTAACTGTCGCTGGTGGCTGTGCATTTGAGGATAAAAACTTTTTCATCATGTGGGCGACAAATGCTTGATATCCGACAATGGCTGCAAAAACCACAGCAACGGAAATCAGCATAATAATCATTCGTTTGCTGGTTGTTTTTTTCATAAAGTTTTCTCCACCACTGCTTCATCAGCAGTTCTCTTGATTTCATTCTCGCTTGTTTCGTTGTGATTCCACCAGCCACCACCTAGGGCATACATTAATGTGGCAGTATCGCTATAAAGTGCAGCACGAGCCTTGACTTGCCCCATACGCGCCTGTTGGTACTGACCTTGCGCATTCAGCAAGTCCAAATAGCTCACCGCGCCCTGCTTATGCTGCTTGCCAACCAGTTCATAGGTCTCAATGGCCAACGCTTCTGCTTGCTGTTGTAGCTCTAATTTCTCTGCATCCATTTTTAGTGCCAGCAAGGCATCTGCAACATCTTGAAAGGCAATCAAAACATTCTGTCTATATTCGGCAGCGGCCTGTTGATATTGTGCCACCGCCGCACGTTTTTTAGCTCGAAGCTCTCCACCATGAAATATTGGCTGCAACAAACCCGCTCCAAGCCCCCAGACTGCTGTGCCTGCGCTAAATAAGTTTGCAATTTGGCTAGCCTCAGTTCCATAGTTAGCATTGATCGTAAAACTCGGATATAGATTGGCAGTCGCCACACCAATTTGCGCACTGGCTTGATGCAACAATGCCTCAGATGCCCGCACATCAGGGCGCTGCCTTGTCAATTGTGAAGGCAATGTTAGCGGCACTTGATGTGGTAGGGTTAAATCACTCAGTCTGAATTTGGGCAATTGGGCATTACTCGGCAAGCGCCCTGTTAACGTAGCCAGTTGGTGACGTGTTTGTGCCAAAGACTGCTGCAACGTAGGTAGTTGTGTGCGCGTCTGTGCCAAGGATGCCCGCTGGCTTAGCACTTCTTTTTTTGCTATGACACCAATATCAAACTTCTTTTCACTTAAAACCAGTTGTTGTTGTTGCGCATTAATAATCTCTTGCAAAGCTACTATCTGCTCCCGTAGTGATGCCTCGGTAATCACTGCCATCACAATATTACTCGCTACCGTGATACGAGCCGCGTGCAGTTGAAACATTTCATACTCAACCTGCGCATAGCCATACTCTAAAAAACGCCTTCCACCACCGGCAGGATCGAGATTATAACTAACATCTAATGAGGCACTTTGCAAACTAAAAAGAATATTTTTTCCACCAAATTTAGCGCCAGATATCTTTTGCCTAGAAGTTCCCACACTCGCATCTAGGGTAGGGAGTAATATTGACCCCACACTTGCATTCAGCACCTCACGCCTTGCATTTAGTCTCGCTTCAGCAGCAAGTAACGTTGGACTGGCTTCTAAACCACGCTTAACCAAGGCCTCTAATTCTTTAGATTGGAATAACTTCCACCACTCGGCAGGAATCGTATCGCTAGCCAAAAGTTCAGGCTGCTCGGTATCAGCAGCCATCATTTGCCCATCGAGTTGATTGGAATACTGCATAACGGCTGGTGATTTGGGTGATTTAAAGTTCGGACCAACGGCACAAGCCATAAGAAGTTGACCTATGATCAATGCACCCAATATGTTTTTTATATATTTCATCATCTTTCTTGACTCTCTTTTTGACCGGAAAACCATGTTGTTTGTGCAATACATGCTTGAGCTGTCGTCTTACAACGCTCAAATACGGCAACCGGATCTTTTTCCAACCAGCCATAACCTTTAAGGAAGTTAGTATAGTTGGTCATAAAGTGATTATAACTCTCATCACCACTCTTGGGGCAGAGTGTGCTGGCATAGCCTGATTGCGCTGTACTGGAGAGCCCAACACATAGCCCCCACATACCATGCGTAAGGTGATAGGCTAGCTGCGTCGTTTCACCTTCATCAAGGTGTTTGTAGCCAGTTAAGCTATCTTCAATCGCTGTAAGTACGATGCTCAGTAAGGTATTTGATAATTCCACATGCAATTGATCCAACAAACTGGCTCGGTGCTCTGTAGCGCGTCGCCAAACCGAAGGCATCAGCGCAAGATTATCGATTTCAATTAGATCAGGGTGATCCATAGAAACCTCCCAACTACACTGTGCTAGGGTAATAATCTTTTCAATGGCGGGAATAGGTTGTTTTTCGATAGCCTGAAATAAAACCTTATGCTCTAAGACCAATGCATAGGCACAGGCAACAAGTAAGTCTTCTTTACTCTCAAAGTGGGAATAAATTGTACCCATCGAATATTTGGTCTCTCGTGCAACATCGGCCATGCGTAAATCTAAAAAACCGCGTTGTGATAAAAGTTCAATCGTCTTTACGATGACTTCTTTTTCTCGCAAATCGCGTTTCTCTCTTCGTTGCATATCCACCTCTATAAAAAAATGAATAATATTCGAATATTAATCGAATGGTCAACCATTATTTTAAAATTTATCGGAAAATGAAGCCTATCAACAGCATACACTAGTATTATGATCACCATATTAACCCATTAGGTATAAAGGGAAAGCAGCCTTCGGTATGCAATATATGGACTTAGGGTCATGGCTCCCCATAAGAAAGCGCTTATTTGTCATAAGCATGGATATACCTTCTTCTTGCATTTAAAAATGTCCAAACTGTCCAAAATAGTTGAACTGTCTGTACTTCTCATATAAGCTGTCCATAGGAGCGAGAGAATAATGAATTATGTAACTACAGGCGAGGCTGCACGAAAATGCGGTGTCGGCATCAATACAGTCAAACGCTGGATTCAAAAAGGTGAATTAAAGTGTGTTATTACTCCGGGTGGCCACTGGCGTATTCCAGAGCATGAATTTCTATCCTTTCTCAAGTCTCATAAGATGGAGCCTCTACAAATCAACACCAATCAAGCTTATAAAATTCTACTTATTGAAGATGACATAGATATGTCTTCACTAATCGAGGGAGCCTTTGATCTTGCCCCTTTTAACAACACCTTTGACCACGCAAAAGATGGTTATACGGGTCTAATAAAAGTGGGTTCCATGCAGCCCGATATACTCATTCTTGATATCATGCTGCCCGAAATAAATGGTCTGGAGCTTATTCAGCGCATTCGTGCAACAGGTCTCAGCAACACTCCTCGTATACTTGTCATCACTGGTGCAGGAGATCGCCGGCTGGTTAAAAGAGGTTTGGAAAAAGCCAAGCCGGATATGATTCTTTTTAAGCCATTTGCTATTGATGATTTAATCCATGCAACACAAAACCTGCTGGATCAAAAAAATATTGTAGTGGCAAAAAAATAATGAACGATCAGACAATGTTAAAAACGGTGCTCGTGGTCGATGACGACCCTTCCCTCACAGAGCTATTTGATGAACTGTTAAGCGAGTGTTTTAACACCCGAATTGCAAACAGTGTTGCTACAGCTTTAACCGAGCTCAGTGCTCACAATATCGATGCCATTGTCTGTGATTACAATCTTGGCATCCAGAATGCGGAAGTTCTTATCGATTGGCTTCTTGAAAAGCGCCCCAGCCTTATCCATAACTTCATCCTTTTAACTGGAGATACCCAGCTGAATTTAACCCGTTATAAGCATGCTTTCTCAATTCTCCACAAGCCTGTAAGAATGGAAACCTTGCTTACTTCTGTAGAAACACTCTTTGATCAGTGTCAAAGGATACAAGCATGAGATACTATAAAAAAAATTTAGGTGTCCGCCTATCTGTGATGGCCTCGCTCATCCTCATCCCTATGTTAATCGCCAGTTTCTTCTGGTTAGAATATCGCAATGAGAAGCTAATCCTTGAAGAGCAAGAAACTAGGGCTGCACAGGTCGCTGAATCCTTTGTGGCTAGCTTAAGCAGCATCATGATTTCAGGGAACGCAAATATTGTCCACGACTGGCTAAATCGCATTGCCTCTGTATCTGGAATAGAGTCAGCAAAAATATTCCGCTCCAATGGCACCCAAGCATTCCAGGATCTTGATACTCAAACAAAAGTAAACGAATACATTGGCTTTAGTCGCTTTACTCGCGAAAAAAGCGAAAAAGCAGAAAGTGTCAGCTCGAAAGAAAAAGACTCCTTCCAAAAGGCTGCTACAGGTCAAACACAAATCAACCGCTCTGGCGATAATAAACACCTGAGCTATGCCTACCCTATTAAATTAGAGACCGCTTGTACTGCCTGCCATGGCTATGATGAGAATCCTGTTCGCGGTGTTTTAATTCTCGATATGTCAATTGATGATGGGCAAACCATTGTCAATGAAACTGAAAATGGCATGATCAAAATACTACTTATTATCTTCGCCTTTCTCGGAATCGGCATTTGGCTCCTCATCCGTAGGCAGGTGTTGCAGCCCATCAATCATATCGCTCATATTGCTTCTAATATTCGCCATGGCGACCTTTCTAGGAACATTGAGCTTAAACGCGATGATGAGTTGGGTGTGGTTGCCGACACCCTTAATTTACTTGTATCCGACCTCAAAGAAAAAATTGCCCATGAAGCCAATCAGCGACAGCACCAAGAGGCCATCACCGATGCCGTCATCTCTCTTGGACAGAATGCCGCTAGCCCATCGTTATTTAAGCATATCGCGAACATAAGCATGACAATAACCCATGCACCTTATGCCATGATCTCGTATATCAAAGATGATATAAAGCAATTTATAACTCAAGGATTTTCACCTGAAGTTATAGCTGAAATCGCACACACACCTGAAGGTAAAGGCCTGCTTGGCCTGCTATGGGATGATGCCCAAACACTTAGACTTGATAGCATTGACTCACACCCGAAATCCAGTGGTTTTCCACTAGGGCACCCTCCTATGGGCGCATTCCTCGGCACACCGATACGCTTCGAAGACCGCGTTTTAGGCGTGATCTACCTCTCTAAAAAACCTGGTGAAGAACCATTTACCGATAGTGATGAAAAGGCATTAATAACATTGGCTTCAGCCTGTGCTGTCGCACTATCCAACACACAAAACTACGAACGTGTTGAAAAGGCCAATGAGGAGCTCGAAGAGCGTGTAAATACGCGCACCCAAGCCCTTGATCAGGTTAATAAACAGCTGAAAACACATGAAATCGAGTTGGAGTTGATTAATGAAGAGTTGCTGTCCGCCAATACCGCCAAAGATCAGTTCCTTGCTAATACCAGCCATGAACTTCGCACACCACTTAATGCGATTATCGGCTTCTCTGAGCTATTGCAAAACCCTCGGGCAGGTGAATTAAGCGACAAACAGCAGCGCTATGTAGGGCATGTCCACAATAGTGGCAAACGTCTGCTAACGATTATTAATGACTTGCTTGATATCAGCAAAATAGAAGCTGGCATGATGGAAATTCACGAAACCACCTTTAACCCTATTGAGCTAACTCACCGCCTAATCTCCGAATTAAAGCCGTTGGCTAAGGCTAAAAAAATCAAACTCAGTCTTGTCGAATCAATCGATCACAGTCTTATTATTCAGTCGGATCAAGACAAGCTTCAACAGATTTTGGTGAACCTTCTTGGCAATGCCATTAAATTCACGCCCGATGGTGGAAAGATTGAAATAGGCATTGCTCTGGACAACGAAACTTCACAGGGAAACGAATCAAACCTGTCTTACTACATCAAAGATAATGGCATTGGTATACCTCCTGAGGATCAGGAAAAAATATTCACTCCTTTTACCCAGTCCAGTGGTGGATTGGATCGAGCACACGGCGGTACGGGTCTCGGCCTATCACTTGCTAAATACATGATCCAGCTTCTTGGTGGAACTATCCAGCTTAAAAGTAAACCTGATAAAGGCAGCACCTTTTCCATCGAGCTACCTGTTATCGCCAACGCTGGCCTACCTGCTTATAAAAAAGACCAGTCTGCTAACAGACTGGAAGAAGTTGCTCCTAATGCAATTGAAGAGATTTTTCCTGATCAAGAACCTCAGCAGGCATTAATTATGGTTGTCGATGATAACAAGCAGCGGGCTAAACATGCCTCTGATATGTTTATCAGTGAGGGTTACCAAACCTGTCATACGAAAATAGATAATATAGAAGAAGAGGCATCCATCACCCCCCCATTACTCATTATACTGGGCGTGCCAGAAGACTCTGAAGCAACCTATGACCGCATCCTAAAGTTAAAATCTTCCGAACTCATAAGCCGCACCCCAACCATCCTTATGGCTGGTAGTGAAAGTGCCCCTGTTTTTAGCACGGGTGGAACTATCGGACAGATTAAAAAGGGTGTGGGACGCAATGACTTGCTTGAGATGGTTTCACACTATGGCATGCATCCAAAAGTTCCCGTTCCGCCTACCCTGCTTGTCATTGACGATGAGCCATCTGTACGCGAATACATGAAAGAAACGCTCGCCCCAGAAGGCTACCATATCCTTCTTGCCAACAATGGCGCCGAGGGTATTCGTCTTGCCATTGAGCGCGAGCCTGATCTGATCATTCTCGATCTTATGATGCCGGGCATGACTGGTTTTGAGGTCGTTAATGAATTAAAGCAGCATCCAACGGCTTGTGATATTCCTGTTGTTATTTTTACCGCGAAAGACCTTAGTCGCGGAGAAGCCTTGCAGCTAGGGCAGGATGTTGAGCGCGTACTCATTAAGGGTGTGAATAGTAGTGGTGATGTATTGCAACAAGTACACAAGCTCGAAATGCTCTACCCTGTTCAAGCAAAACTGATCGACGTAAAACTTGGATGTTTCAACTTACGTTATGTACACAGGCGCTTAGAACATGAAGTTGCTCGTTTCATTCGCTATTCGCACAACTTCTCACTGATTGCATGGGAGATGGATGGCTTTGAAAGCTATTGCCAAAAACACGGGAAACGTTGGGGAACAGCGGCATTGAAAGCTACTGTGGCAACAGCCCTATCCATCATTCGCAAAGGAGATGTGCTGGCACGCCTTGATGACCACAGCTTTATTCTTTTACTTCCTGGCATTTCGGAAGTGGGTACCAGCCACGTGGCAGAAAAAATTCGTCTGCGCATCAGTCATCAACGCCTACCTTTGCCTGACAATCAATCAGGTAAACTAACCGCCTCCATTGCTGTTGTACGATCAAACGAAAAAGAACCTAACTCGCACGAGTTATTGACCACCTTGCAACAGAGGCTAGCCATAGCAAAAGAAGAAGGTGGCAACCGCTGTGTCGTGGAGGATTAAATGGCGAACCTTCATATTCTTATCGTCGATGATAATCCCCTTAATTTGGAACTCGCCTGTGATGTGCTTGAGCTGGAAGGTTATCAGGTTACGCTTGTTGATAGCGGTGAAAAATCTATCGTCAGCGCACAAGAGGATATGCCAGATATTATTCTAATGGATTTACGTATGCCCGGTATGAGCGGACTGGATGCTTTGCATGAAATGCGAAAGTCTGAAATGACTAAAGATATTCCCATTGTCGTATTAACAGCATCTGTGATGTCGGGAGAGGAAGAGCGCCTGCTTGCCGAGGGCTTTGATGGCTTTATGCAAAAGCCCATATCACCAGCAACTTTTGCCGATGAGGTTTGCTCCTTTTTACGCTGATGTCAGTATTCAACCATGAACTGCATAAAGGATATCACTGCCAAAAAAGATACAAATATGCCGTTATTATTAAAAGATAAAGATAGAATTATTTTTTTAGGTGATTCAATCACTCAAGCAGGTGTACTTGATGGTGGTTATATTAGCTTAAGCGCTCATGCGATCACCAAACAATACCCAAAGCTTGCTATTGAACTCATCGGGGCTGGTATCAATGGTCATAGGGTCAATCATTGCCAGAAACGTCTTGATCGCGATGTCCTGCAAAGAAACCCCTCCACCGTCTTCATTTATATCGGTGTAAACGATGTTTGGCATTGGCAGCATGAGCGCGGCACCACCGCCGATGAGTTTAAAGCTGGCTTAGAGGATATTACCACGCGCATATTAAAATCAGGCGCTAAAATCATTCTATGTACGCCCTCTGTGATTGGTGAAAAGATTGATGGCAGTAATAAATATGACCATATGCTGGATGACTATGCCGATATCTGTCGGAATATCGCCTATCAGTATGGCGTTGAATTGCTCGATCTAAGAGCTGAATTTATGGCCTACCTCAAAGTGCATAATCCTCATAATGTGGCACAAGGCATACTCACTAAAGATGGCGTTCACCTAAACAAGCAGGGTAATATTTTCTTATCCAGTCTTGTGCTTGAGGCATTCAACGTTTTCAGAAGGGTCAATCACGATTAGTATTCAGCATATGAAATTGCGAGAGCTTGGTTTAGATAGTTGGTTTGAAGAACATGTGCGCAAGCTCTGTGCTCCGGATCAAAGCATTGCTCGGGTCGTGGCCATCGATCGAGGCCGTATTATGGTGCATGATGGTCATGGTGAGTTTTCTGCTGAACTATTGGGAAACTTTTTTTATGGGGCTGAATCGGCCGCAAAATTCCCTTGTGTTGGTGATTGGGTGTGCTTGGAACAGCATGCTTCCGCCCCTGGTGAAGCCAAAGGTTTGATAAGTATACAAAGCATTTTACCAAGAAAAACACTGCTAAAGCGTAAAACAGTGGGATACAATGAAGAGTTCCAAATGTTGGCATCCAATATTGATGTCGCGTTTATTGTTATGTCATGTCATTACGATTTTAATATACGCAAGCTTGAACGGTTTTTGGTGATGGTTCATGAAGCTCAGATCAAGCCGGTACTACTATTCACTAAAACTGATTTAATGACTGCCGAAGCCTTGCAGATATTAATCGATGATATTGACCATGCGGACTTTGATATACCAATCCTGAGCATGAGTAATACGACCGGTGATGGGCTTGATACAGTCCGCCAGTTTATGACAGCTGGACAAACCTACTGCCTAATTGGCTCATCAGGGGTGGGTAAAAGCACGCTGATGAATCAACTCATAGGCGAAGATGCCTTTGAGACGCAAGAAGTAAGTGCCTCAGGCCAAGGTAAACATACCACGGTGCGCCGGCACCTTATGAAACTTCAACAAGGTGCAATGATTATTGATATGCCCGGTATGCGAGAATTGGCTGTTTCTGAGATTAAAGAAGGTATTGAAGCTAGTTTTTCAGATATCTTAGCCCTGACTCAATCCTGCCGTTTTTCTAATTGCACACATAATGCTGAACCCGATTGTGCCATTTTGGCAGCCTTAGCTGATCATACGCTGAATGGCGAGCACTATAAAAACTATTTAAAGATTCAGAAAGAATCTCAGCATCATAAAAAAGAGACTGCATTTATTGAAAAGCGCCGAAAAGCTAAAAATGCCAGCCGCATTGCGCCAACAAAAGCAAAACAACGCAAACAACGGCAACAAGTCACCTCTGAAGATAAGGATTAATATGCTTGGCTTTATCTCTGTTGGGTATTGTAGGGAGAATGAAGCTCATTGCATAAAAGATTACATTTTCTCACCAGCAGAGCCCCGGAAATAATAAAAGGATAACGCATTGATTGATAATACTCCCCTAGCCAATACTTATGAACTCATTGCTGAGGCCCATGCCAAAATCCAGCAGGATTTCAGTCATATTGATCCTATTGTTAGTGTGAATACACAAATGCGCAAAAGAGGTGTGCCTGCGGATGCGGTAACCATTGATTGCCTAAAAAGCGGCAAGCGAATTCTTCTTATTTTTCATGATGAACAACCCGAACTGGTCAGCTATCAATTTTGTTTCAAAGATAATGATCCTTATGATGAATTTAAATCTATTGCTCACTCAGATCTCACCACACAGCAGCTTTATGACTGGATGAAAGAGCGTTTTTTAGTACGTCATTGATTTTATGCCCGAAAATCTGGCGTTTAGGGCGCTAAACCTTCACATTTAAAGCCTATTAGCCCTTTATTCGCAATCCAATTCTTTTATGACGATCTGTTTGGCTCCGCATACAGAGCAATGGAATCGATGTGCTTCTTTGGCTAGCTCTTCAACCGATGCAAATGGCGTTCGAGGCAATATCTTCGCCATGTCCTGCTGGAAATCACATGCCGCGCAATAAAGAAAAAATGTCGTTCGCTTTTCTGTCACCTTCAACCTCTTCCACTAAACCTTGGAAAATCTTTCAATATTCAAGACTTGACCCCAAAATCCTGACCCCAAAATCCTCGCTTTTATTCATAAATCAAGCCTAACCCGAACCATTTAATTCGCGATTTAATTTTCTTTGATAGGTGCTATTCAGGATCTCAGAGACAAGCTGAAATGTACTTAAAACGTTGTTATGTAACATACTTGAACCATGTGCATAACTGTTTCGCAAGTAAGGGAGATTTCTCAATAAAATAGCAAGGTAATCTGAATGGTCTTCTGGTTTAATCTGAACTTCAGATTCATCTAAAATAATTTCACCTAAACCTTTTTCATGCATTTCCATAAGCTTTTCACTCTCATAGCGTTGTTTAGCAGATAGCCATGTCTTATGCCTGTGAATTTCAAAATCATCATTTTTAATGTATTCAATATCTACGGTATATTTAAGTAGTTTGCCGAGGTAAATATCACCATAGCGGTTTTTATATTCATTAGGGATCTCATCTTTAAAGAACTCTCTAAGCCCGAATTCAAGACATGTAAATGCTTGTTGCTCAGCAATGTTGAAAAAACGATAAACAAACCATGAGTAAATATAGAGATTCTTAGCTGTTTCAAATTTAATACGTACATCAACAGGGATCTCATCAATAAGTTTAAAATTTGATATTTTCTCATGAAAGTAGTCTATCTTTCTCTGACCTCCACCCATGAAATCTGGATAGGTTCCTGCATTTCTAGGATCAGCTTCACATACTAAATCCAAAGGTTTCATGAAATCACAACTGTAATCTGTTTCGCTCATCTAATGTTTATTCCTCAGTGCCTAATCAAAGGGTAACGTGCCCTTTTATTTACAGAAACTCTTCAACCTTTCTTTCCTACTTTTTCACCTTTTCCAAGGCTCTTTTTCTTCACAAGCTGATATGTCTCAGAAATAATATCTTTTTTCTGAACAGTGATGACCTCTAACCCTGAAAAAAAGACTTTTTCATCCTTATTGCTTGCTATAACCCTGCCTACCCATGTGTTTTCTTTTGTTTTAATGGTTGAACACTTAAAACTATCCTTATAACAGTGATTTTCCGCCTTCATTTGTTCGGCTTGATTCATTCCAACCTTAAAGAATGCAATGGGTGGAATCGCCAGTAAAACCAGAACTGAAAAAAGCCCTGCAGCGAATACAAATATTCCCAAGAAATCAAGAAAAAAGCCTTTCGCAGGGTTAAAAAAGCGGATTATTTGTTGAACCAGTTTATTCAGCCTTTCTGGGTTGGGGTTCAACTTTGATTTATTATTCACCACTAACGCTACGATGAACCAGCAAACAAAAATGAGGGAAAGCAAAGCTACAATAGACATCAAGTCAAAACTTTTAAAAATATTTAAAAGTGCAATGACAGTCGCGGCGAATCCCAAAGCTATATAGTCATCAAACATTAAAGGAGAAAGGTTAGGCTCTAACCCAAATACTGATAGCGATCCCCAATAATATGCATATCCAATTGTGTAATAGAGAATACCTAATATTGATAAAGATCCTACGACAATCCCTATTAAACCATGACTTTTTTCAATACTACTAACACCATTTTTCTCCACTTCTACCCTCTTTTATTCCAGTTTTAAAACCCATAAGCCAAGTCTGACCCGAACTCCCGTTTTGTCTCCAGAACTACTTAATCGCAAAGTTAGGAAGTCCAAAGTCATTTTTTGATTGAGTTATCCAGCTATAAACTTGAAAATGTTCTCCAGACAGCTCTTTAATCCGATGATCTGTCTCAACATTATTTTTACAAGTTTGTTCCCATAACTTATTAACTTTTCTGACAAAGCTAGTAGCAACTTTCTCGTTAACAGAATTAAAAATTATTGTACGAACAAAATTACCTACAGCATCTTGTTTGAATTTATTTTCATCTTGTGGGTAAAAGAAAAATTCCATTAAATACTCACCTCTTTTATATCATTATCAAATTATGAAAGCCTGCTAGCGTTATAACTTGGCCATTACTCCTGCCCCCGTTAACTCATCCATATGAACAGCCACATGCACCACATTGACAAACTATCCAGCTACAAGAAGAGCATTCAAAATTAATTCTATTATCTAGTTTTCCTTTACAACAAAAACATTTGGCAATGCGTTTAGATTTCTCAGAGGCAGGCAATAGATCAGCTTTCTTTCCGATTTTGCTCAATACATTACGGTGGTTGCCTCTCATTTGTTGCAGGAGACTTTCGTGCTCAGTCTTTAATTTGGAAATGAAAGAATGACCGTTCTTTTTTTCCAATCTAGATATTCCGCTATAAGATCACGATCATTCTCTCCGTGAGGAGCCAGTGTACTTAAGTCTAATTCAAAGCTATAAACATTTTTTTTGGATGGAGAATATACATAGCACCGTGTTACTCCTTCGAGTTGCAGTTCCGGATCCATGATATATTTTAAACCGGTCGAATAGCTACCTACCTTCAAGTCATTCAATTCACCCATACTACCCCCCCTAATTATCATACGCTCAAATTATATTATTACTGACTTGCAATCAATTTAACTTTCAACTTCTTTAGATTTTCGGAGGTACAAGACATAATTCCATCATCGTCAAATAATTAAGTATTATGTTCTCTTATCGCAAAAGGTCATACAGGAGCCTTCTTCTGTTCTACATTTATGCTAGCCTTTTTTCATAATTATTTAGGTGGGTACTTATGTTAACTGAAAATACCATAGATTTAACGGATATTGAACCAGTAAAAAAGTTGTTCCATAATGAGAAAATAGATGTTTATGAATCATTTTTAGCGATTGACGAAATATTATTCTGGCCTGAAAATGCACGTAATATATTAGATTTTGATACACTTATATATAATAAGAGTGTTGGGAATAAGACTAAAGTTAAACTTCAAGACATCCCTGAAGAAGAAATCTTAGAATACCTGATTAAACAACCAAAAATGAAATTAGGAACCCTAAAATCCTCAATAAAAGAAAATGGTATTCAAATTCCCTTAATTATTACAGAAGATCGAAAACTATTAGATGGTAACCGCCGCTACTTTGCTAGTAAATTCCTTCAGCAAGATATGAAGCACAAATGGAATGAACTTGAGCAATTAACTAAAATTCCTGTTTATCTGGTAAAGAATAAGGATCTTGATGCTAATCCAAAAATTCAAAGAAAAATTCTTGCAGAGGCAAATTTTGTTAAGGATCTTCGAGAGCCTTGGACACCTGACGTTAAAGCAAAAATGGTTTCTGAGTACTACTTTGAATTAATAGCTCAAGGGTATGAAATACCTGCAGCATTTGCAGAAATAAAAGATGTTTATTCTGTAGCAAAATCAACTGCTTCGGATTATATAAAAGCTAAACAGTTGGCAGATGAGTTTTGGGAAGCAGGAGATGGAGAGCAAGAGCAACTTGAAAGAAAAAGACTTGTAGAGAAACAGTTCGTTTATTTCTGGGAATTTTATAGCAAATCAAGCAAAGGAAACACAAAATTAGATCTTGATGACCAAGCTGGTGCTAAAAAGTTGTTTTTCTCAATGGTGAAAAACAACCGTATTAAAAGCGTCGATAATGTTAGGGTGTTAATTAGGGTTAAGAAAGTTAATTACTTATGGGATAAACTTGTAGCTTCTTCGGGTTTAGATATCGATGGTGTCGAAATATTAGAAAAAGAACACCGGTCTTCTAAAGTTGCAGCTGATAAAATCGCAGCCTTTACAAATTTTATTGAACATAAATTTGGTAGCGATAAAAAACCAAATGATAACGAAACTAAGCTGATGACTGATCTTTCAAAACTCTTAGAGATGATTTTGGGTGGTCAGAAATGAATGAAACAGTAGCCGTATTAGGAAACGAGTCATCAATGTCATCATTAGCTCTTTTAGATAAATACCCTAATGTAAAATTAGAATCCTGTGATGAACTAATCGAGGTTCTGGATTATGTGAGAAGTGGCATAGGCACTGGCTTCCTCCCTTTCTGGAACTCACATGTTGGTGAAGTAACTCATTCTAAAGTAATTGATAGCTTAGATGATGAAAGTTCACAAATTGTTGAAATGTGGCCAGGTAGGATTGTTTTTTCTTGCATTGGAGACTTAGGTTATAAGCTAAAGGAATCAGATAGTGTAGCTTCTGTTCATGTCGCAAAAATACAATGCTCTGAATTTATTGCTCAACATAACTTAGATTTTGATAAGTGCCCCTCCACAACCAAAGCGGTTGAAAAGCTCAATAATAATCCCGATCTTCATATTGCTTTTTGTGCCAAGGAAAATGTTAACAATGCTTTACATAGTTTGCTTGAGGAGGATGCATCAAACCCCTTCAATTTTACCAGCTTTGCTCTATTAGTGCCTACTGGTAAAACGCCTCCAAGCGAACATAAAATATCACTCTCCCTTGTTGAAATGCCATTGTTTACGGATAATACACTGGATGAAAATCAACATAAGTTTTTTGATACTGTCTTTGATGTTGAAACAAATCACCTTAATGATGTTGCAAAACCTACCTTTGTTCGATCAAAAAATAGCGATCGAATAAATATTATCTTCGAAAGTGACACAGTCGCAGGGCAAGACATTATTTCTGATGAAACTGATGATATTGAGATATCCACAAAAGAGGTAGGCACCCTCAAAAATGCATATGGCCCCCTTACAAACAAACTATTATCTCAATCCTTTGGGCTTAATAGTGATACTCATGATTTTCTAAAGCATCAAGGAAAAAATACATGTCTATTTTTCTGCCCACCATTAGGGATTTATATTCATGGGTTTGAACCTGAAATAGTTGAGACCGTCACAAAAACAGTCATCGCAAAGCATTTTGAAAAATTCGCACGAGGAATCGATGTTACCGATGAACAACAATGCTTCTTTGATAAACATTACGAATCTTTTCAAAGTCAATCTATGAGGGAATTTAGATTTCTGGATATAAGAAATTTATGAATCCATAATAAACTTATGAGTTATTCTACTTGCTCAATATCATTTAACAGACGTATCAATGACCTACCTATGGCATAAGCAAGGTTTACAGGTACGGCATTTCCAATTTGTTTGTACTGTGAAGTGATTGGGCCACTAAATTCCCAGCTATCGGGAAAGGTTTGAATTCGTGCATACTCTCTAACTGTTAAAGGACGCGTTTCATCAGGGTGACAACGTTCTGTTTGTTTTTGAGCAGGAGAACAGGTTAGAGTTAAGCTAGGTTCTTCCCAAGATAATCTTCTAGCCATCCCTGTTTTTCCACCACCCAAGTAATAACTTTTCATCATATATTCCCGTTGTAAATCATCCGGCAAATCACGCCAATAACCACCTTGTGGAATAAGGGACAATATATTCTTCTTCTTTTCCGGGTATTTCTGACCTTCTGATATAGGCACATCTGAGTCATAAAGGTCGCCTTTCTTTAAAGCGTCTTTCAAATTCATGATGCGTTTGTATGGTGAAGGCCATTTAAAAGCTACCTTACTTGCTAGGTCTTTTCTTATACCTACGAGTAATAATCTCTCCCTCTTTTGAGGAACTTGATAGAACATTGCCTTTAATACTCTAGGTTCTACAAGTTCATAGCCTAATTCATCAATAACACTTTTTATCGCTTCAAGTGTTTTACCATCATCGTGTTTTAATAAACCACGTACATTTTCAGCAAGAATAACCTTAGGGTTACTTTCCTTAACTGCTCTCGCAAACTCAAAAAATAGTGTCCCTCGTGCATCTTCAAAACCAAGTTTATTACCTGCATAAGAGAATGCTTGGCAAGGGAATCCCCCAGACAAAATATCAACTTCATTATGGTATTCAGTAAAATCTATTCCCGAAATGTCCCCTTCTACCACATTCCAGTCAGGTCGATTCTTTCTTAAAGTATTACAGGCATGTTTATCGATTTCATTTAATAGTACTGAATCAAACCCAGCTTTTTCCATACCAATAGCTAAGCCACCAGTTCCAGCGAAAAGCTCAATGAGTTTATAAGAGCGCAAAGGCTTTATTTTTAACTCTTCATCCCACTTACTATTAAATAATGACTGAGCCGACTCAAAAAGCTCTAATTGTGAGCGGTGATAGACTCGGTAGTTATTTTCGGGGCAACGTTCTGCAACAAGGGTTCCATTATTGTCCCAACGACGCAGTGTTTCTTTTGAAATGCCAACAATATCAGCAACTTGAGCAATAGAATAATATTCTGTATTCACTTTGTATCCCCATAAACCTTGGTCATGGTTACAACAATATGGTTTATCTTGGTCTTGTCAAACCTTAGTTATGGTTATCAGTTTTGTATGCTAATCTAAAGTATTCTGCAAACATTGTTTTGTCATGAATCTTGAAACCTGTTTTCCCATATGAATGTTCAAATATGTCTTCAATAACTTTAGGTAAAGCATTATACAGATCTTCCAAAGCTGTTTTTTGTCCTGTTACAAGTGCATAAAAACTATTACCATCAATGATTCTTATTTGCTCATTTTTAGAGCACTTAGTACCCTTATCTTTATCAGAGGGTTCAAAGGTATTGTTATAAAGCTCAGGTTTTTTAGGTATAATATTCACAAAATATGCCGTATGATCTTTATAGGAACTTGCCTTAGGCATCACTAATCTTTCAAGTGACTGGTACTGCTCAGCCAATTTTCCGCCAGTAACCGTATTATACTTATTTTTTACTTCTGCTATGATTTTTTTATCTCTGTTTATCAAATCAACCACAGAGCCAGTTCCCAGGTCTTCCCACCCTGCAACATGGCCTAATATCTTTTGGTGCAAATCACCAATATGATTTTGTAATGTTTTCTGACACTGTCGAATCATTTCAGATTCTTGCCATATCTTATGATCAACATCAAAAGCGGCAGATTCAAATAGAGAACCAAATGGATCGATTACATTCTTTGTAAACTTAGTCTTTGCCTCTTTCTTTCGCGCAATACCAACATTCAATACATCCTTAACAATACAGGTGAGGTCTTCATCGGATATATAGGTTAAATAACTCATGCCCCTTATCATTATGTAATATATTAATCTTATCAAATGATTTCTTATTTAAGTTCATTTTGCTTCTCAAACGGTTACAATTTGTAACCGTTTCATTACCTTCCTTTAAAAGCCTGTGTTTTAGTACTTTCCAATAGTTCCGCGCGCCTTGATGATCTTTTTGACTGGTTAAAACAGCCACCACATCTATGATTGAAAACCACCACTTCTCTTGCTCATCATCCCAGTGCGTTCTCACGCTTTGCTCTTGGAACAGTTGCAGTTTGGTTCTTGAACTCATATCAACCCTCCAGCACTTAGCTCATCCGATTGAGCACGTAGAAATCAGGATTTACTCCGTATCGTTCGTATTGAACGATTTAACCTTGAATCAACCCTGACACTGCCGCTAAGGCTTCTTTAAGCTTTTTAGGCTCAGTACCACCAGCCATAGCCATATCTGGCTTACCGCCGCCTTTACCGCCGCAGATGATAGCTACTTCACGTACGATATTGCCTGCATTGTAAGTGCCCACCAAATCTTTGGTAACACCTGCAACGAGTTGTACTTTTTCGCCTTTCACCTGACCGAACACAATCACGCCAGATTTCATCTTTCCTTTGGCTTTATCCATGAAGTCACGCATATCTGCCACATCTTTTACTTCGGCGGTGAGCAATTTGATTCCGTTCACATCAACAGCAGTTTGAATCAAATCATCAAGGATACCCGTAGAGGCTTTTGCTTTAACGGACTGCAATTCTTTTTCTGCATCTTTGAGTTTATTTTGCAATGTAGCGACAGCATCTGAAGACTCATTGGCGCGAACTTTAAGCTTCCCTGCAACATCATTTAATGCCTGTGTATCAGTCACATAGCTTTGGTATGCTGATATATTGGTTAAAGCTTCAATACGGCGCACACCTGCTGCAATACCTACTTCAGATACAATTCTAAATATACCAATATCACCGGTGCGTGATACATGCGTACCACCACAAAGCTCGGTGGAAAAACCCGCTGAAACCACGCGCACTTCATCACCATATTTCTCACCAAACAATGCCATCGCGCCCGAAGCCACCGCTTCATCCTGCGTCATCAGTTTGGTTTCAACTGCATCATTGGCCCAGATTGCGGCGTTTACTTTGGCTTCAATTTCAGCCCTTTCAGCCTCTGAAACAGGCTGATGATGGCTAAAGTCAAAACGCAAACGCTCCGCATTCACCAAAGAGCCTGCTTGTTTCACATGCTCACCCAATACTTCACGCAGCACTGCATGCATTAAATGGGTTGCGGTATGATTGCAACGGATCGCATCACGGCGATTACCTGTGACTTCAAAGTTTGCCGTACCACCCACAGAAAATGAGCCTTTGCTGACTTTACCAATATGCACAAACAGATCAGAGAGTACTTTCTTGGTATCAGACACCACAAACTCGGCATCTTTAGTGGTAATCAGGCCTGTATCACCTGCCTGACCACCGGATTCAGCATAAAAAGGTGTCTGGTTAGAGATTAACCACGCTTCATCACCCTCTTTGATGCTATCCACAGCCTTATCACCTTGGACAAGCCCTGAAATAGCGCCTTCGGCAGCTAACGTGGTGTAACCCAAGAAATCTGTAGCGCCATGCTGCTCACGAACCTCAAATACAGCCTTAGGAAGCGCTGCTTCACCAGAGCCGCCCCATGCCGCACGAGCCCGCTGACGCTGCTCTTCCATGCATACTTCAAAACCAGCCATATCAAGCTGAATATCTTGGCCTTTAAGAATGTCCGCAGTTAAATCTGTTGGAAATCCGAATGTGTCATACAAAGAAAACAGCGTTTTACCAGGAATCGTGCCGCCTTCACCTGCATCTTTCACGGCTTGCTCAACCAATGTCAGGCCTTTATCCAATGTCTTGATAAAGCGCTCTTCCTCAATACGAATCACTTGCTCAATATTGCCTTGCCCTTCTTTTAGCTCAGCAAAATGATCACCCATTTCAGCGACAAGTGCAGGCACAAGCTTAAACATAAATGCTTCTTTCATACCCAATAAACGACCATGACGGCAAGCACGGCGCAAAATACGACGCAAGACAAAGCCGCGTCCTTCATTGGATGGCAATACGCCATCCGCCAATAAGAATGAAACGGAACGTAAATGATCGGCAAGCACGCGCAGGCTTACACCATGCTCTTCGTTATCACCCAAAGAAACACCAGTCACAGCAGATGCTGCGCTGATCAATTTTTTAAACAAATCAATGCTGTAATTATCATGTGTGCCCTGCATAACTGCCGCGACACGCTCTAGGCCCATGCCTGTATCCACAGAAGGTTTGGGTAGTGGGTTTAATGTGCCTTCAGCATCACGATCATACTGCATGAATACCAAATTCCAGATTTCAACATAGCGGTCACCCTCTTCTTCAGGTGTGCCCGGAGGACCACCCCAAACATCAGCGCCGTGATCATAGAATATTTCCGAGCAAGGACCACAAGGGCCAGTATCACCCATGCTCCAAAAATTATCTTTGGCGCCAATACGGGCGATTTGATCCTCGCGAATGCCAATGCCCTTTGTCCAAAGGTCGTACGCTTCATCATCATCTTCAAATACGGTAACAAACAGGCGATCTTTATCGAGTTTGAGCTCTTCGGTTAAAAACTCCCACGCATGGGCAATGGCTTGCTCTTTAAAATAATCGCCAAAGGAGAAGTTACCCAGCATTTCAAAGAATGTGTGATGACGAGCTGTATGGCCGACATTTTCCAAATCGTTGTGCTTGCCACCTGCACGCACACATTTCTGGCTTGATGTTGCCGTGGTATATGAACGGGTCTCATCGCCCAAGAACACATGCTTAAAAGGCACCATACCAGCGTTGGTAAACATCAACGTGGGGTCACCATGCGGCACCAAAGAGCTGGACTCTACAACTGCATGCCCTTTGCTTTCAAAAAATGTCAAAAAATTCTGACGAATTTCAGATGTTTTCATGCTTCAATCCTCATGCCTTCATGTGTCCATATTCTCTTGGTTTAATGCCTGCAAAATGACTGCAGCATCAAACCCCTTATTACGCAAATAACGTGCCTGCCGTTGCCAAACGCGCTGATCATATCGCCACTGTTGTTGTGGGTCACGTTTGTTTAACAGCTGCAAACATGACTGCAAAGCATTGTAACCACTTTCAGCCTCTTCAACAGCAATCTGCAAAGCTTGTTCATCCACACCCTTCTGCCGCGCTTTTTCCGCTGCAAACCACAGTGCCTCACCTTTTTTCAATCTATATCTCAAAAAAGCTTCGGCATAGCGAGTCTCACTCAAATAACCATAAGTTTTCAACTGTTCAATCGCCGAATCCATGGCAATTTCATCACAATCGCGTTGTAATAACTTACCTCGCAATTCCACTTCACAATGTTCACGCATGGTTAGTAAACGTAAGGCTATGCTATAGACTTCCTGCACATCCTGCCGCGCCATCGTTAAACTTTTTCTACAGTAGCCTTGTCATTTTTCTTATCACTTTCTTTCTCATCACCCATGCCCAAATCAGCACGAACTTTTTCTTCAATATCAGCGAGCATATCAGGGTTATCTTTCAAAAACTGAATGGCATTATCGCGCCCTTGCCCGATGCGCTCTGTACCAGCGGCATACCAAGCACCACTTTTCTTAATATGACCAAATTCAACACCCATATCGACGACTTCGCCAATATGAGATATGCCCTCGCCATACATAATAGAAAACAGTGCCAATTTAAACGGCGGAGCCATTTTATTCTTCACAACCTTGACTTTGGTTGAGTTGCCCAACACTTCATCACCCTTCTTGATCGCACCAGTACGACGCACATCCAAACGAATAGAAGCATAAAACTTCAATGCATTACCGCCGGTTGTTGTCTCCGGATTACCAAACATTACACCGATCTTCATACGAATTTGGTTAATGAAAATGATCGTTGTTTTTGAGCGTGAGATAGAACCTGTCAACTTACGCAATGCTTGTGACATCAAACGCGCCTGCAAGCCCATATGAGAATCGCCCATATCGCCTTCAAGCTCGGCCTTTGGCGTAAGCGCTGCCACGGAATCCACCACGATAATATCCAAGGCACCTGAACGCGTCAGCATATCCACAACTTCAAGTGCCTGCTCACCACAGTCAGGCTGCGATAGTAGTAAATCATCCACATTCACACCCAAGTTTTCAGCATAAACTGGATCAAGCGCATGCTCGGCATCCACAAAAGCGGCTTTTCCACCCAATTTTTGGGCTTCAGCTACAGCATGTAATGCCAATGTTGTTTTACCTGAGCTTTCAGGCCCGTAAATTTCAACAATACGTCCACGCGGATAACCAGCAATACCCAAAGCCGCATCCAATGCCAGTGAGCCAGACGGGATCACATCAATAGCAACCCTGGCCTCATCACCCATACGCATGATCGTACCTTTACCAAACTGGCGCTCAATCTGAGCCAGTGCTGTATCCAATGCTTTATCTTTATCCGACATATTCCCTCCAACGAAGCCAATTCCGATCTACTTCGTCAATCAATTCTATTTTTTTAGCCACAGCCCAGTCTTTGCGAACGGTAACAGCCAGCATCATTCACAACAACGGACATCTTCAAACGCCTATTGAACACTTGCCAATGCAGCATTAAATAACGCACTTGGACGCATTGCCTTGGCCAGTTTTTCAGGATTCGCATGAAAATAACCACCCATATCCACAGGACTACCTTGCGCCGCATTCAGCTCACCTACAATAGCCTGTTCATGGGCTGCCAGAGTCTCTGCCAGTGGCGCAAACTTCACTTTTAGGCCGGCATCTTTATCTTGCCCTGCCAAGGCCTGAGCCCAATACATGGTCAAATAAAAGTGGCTACCACGGTTATCCAACTCATTCACTTTCCGCGATGGCGATTTATTCTCTTTCAAAAATTTTGCGTTTGCATCATGAAGTGCTGCTGCAAGCACGGCTGCTTTATGATTGCCCGTTTTCTCTGCAATATCTTCCAGCGATACCGCCAATGCCAAAAACTCGCCCAAAGAATCCCAACGCAAATGCCCTTCTTCAGCAAATTGCTGCACATGTTTGGGAGCGGAGCCGCCCGCGCCCGTTTCAAACAGGCCGCCGCCCGCCAGCAACGGTACGATAGAAAGCATTTTAGCACTGGTACCCAATTCCAGAATCGGAAATAGATCGGTTAAGTAATCTCGCAACACATTACCCGTCACCGAAATCGTGTCTTTACCCTCTTTCACACGCTTTAGGGCATGAGAAACAGCCGCAACAGGTGACATAATCTGAATATCCAAATCTGCCGTATTATACTCTTTCAGATAAGAATGCACTTTACCAATCAGGTTCGCATCGTGTTCACGCTCTGCATCAAGCCAGAAAACCGCAGGGTTACCCGTTGCTTTAGCACGGCTCACCGCCAACTTCACCCAATCTTGAATAGGTTCATCTTTGGCCTGACACATACGCCAGATATCGCCCTGCTCCACAGCGTGCTCAATGAGCGTATCACCTGCTTCATTGATAACCCGAACTTTACCATTCGCAGGGATATTAAATGTTTTATCGTGAGAGCCATACTCTTCGGCTTTTTGCGCCATCAAACCAACATTGGCTACATTACCCATGGTGGTTGGATCAAATGCGCCATTTTCTCTACAGAAGTTAATGGTTTCCTGATAAACACCTGCATAACAACGATCAGGGATCATCGCCTTCATATCATGCAGCTTGCCATCCGCACCCCACATCTTACCCGATGAACGAATCGCCGCCGGCATCGAAGCATCAATAATCACATCACTTGGCACATGTAAATTGGTGATGCCTTTATCGGAATCTACCATCGCCAATGCTGGGTTGGTTTTATAAACGGCTAAAATATCAGCTTCGATTTCTGCACGTTGTGCATCTGGCAAGCTCGCAATCTTAGCATAAACATCACCCAGACCATTACTGGCATCCACGCCGATCTTTTCGAACAAAGCCGCATGTTTTTCAAACACATCCTTGAAATACACCGTCATCGCATGACCAAACATAATAGGGTCCGAAACCTTCATCATGGTTGCCTTAAGATGCAGTGATAGCAATACACCCGAATTGTTTGCATCTTTAATTTCAGCGGCAAAGAACTCACGCAATGCTTTACGGCTCATGACCGCTGCATCAATCAATTCTCCCACCTGAAGTGTTGTTTTCTCTTTCAGAACGGTTGTAACGCCATTTTCATCAGTAAGTTCAATTTTCACATCACCAGCGGTTTCAATGACTACAGATTTTTCACTACCATAAAAATCACCATCAGACATATGCGCCACATGCGATTTCGAATCCTTACTCCACTCACCCATGCGATGAGGGTTATCTTTGGCATATTGCTTCACTGCATCAGCCACACGGCGATCAGAGTTGCCTTCACGCAATACAGGGTTTACAGCACTTCCCAATACTTTTGCATAACGAGCTTTAACCTCTTTTTCTGCTTCAGTCTGCGCATCTTCAGGGAAATCAGGAATATCATAACCATGCTCTTGAAGCTCTTTAATCGCTGCCTGAAGCTGCGGAATAGAAGCACTGATGTTTGGTAATTTAATCATATTCGCTTCGGGCATTTTCGCCAGTGTGCCAAGCTCTGCCAAAGCATCGGCATGCTGTTGCTCATCGCCCAAACAATCAGGAAAGCCAGCTAGAATACGAGCCGCCAACGATATATCTTTACTTTCCACATCCACATCGGCTGCCGCACAAAACGTCTGCACAATCGGCAACCATGAATACGTTGCCAGCATGGGTGCTTCATCAGTCTTGGTATAAATAATCATGTGTTTCGATGTCATGGAAATTCCTATGAATAAAAAGTTTGGCTGGACTTTATCAGTGTAGGCTTTTTTTTCCATGTTGACATCAACCTGCACGAGCCATCACTATCTGCTACGCAAATACTAAGGATGCACACTATTTCTCTTTTGCTGCTTCATATGCTATAAAAAGGGAAGTATATCCACCTATAGGAGTGAATCATGAAAAATTATAGTTATTCCTGTTCGGATAGTTAGGAGCTAAGAGGTAGTCAATGTCGTTTACACTAAATACCCTTGACGAAACAGAATTCGAAAACTTCTGTTTTGATTTACTTCAAAGCCTAGACTTTGTGAACTTAAGTTGGAGAAAAGGGACAGGTCTAACTTCTAGCCCATCAGATCAAGGTAGAGATATCCAGGGTGACCTTTTAATAAAGGAAATAGATGGAAAACAACATCACCAAAAATGGTTTATAGAGTGCAAACATTATGTGAAAGGAGTACCTCCAGACAAAATTCAAGGCGCTATATCTTGGGCTAATTCGAAAAGACCAGATGTTCTTTTAATTGTGGTCTCCAACTTTTTATCTAATCCTACAAAAAACTATCTTGAAGACTATCAAAAGAATAATAATCCCCCATATCGGATAAAAATATGGGAGTTGAAAGACTTGGAAAACCTAACCGCTGAAAAGAGAGATTTGCGTCTCAAATACCAGCTTCCTACAGATATCGCCTTTCTCTCGATATTGAACAAATACCACATAATCTATTCGATGAAACCACAACTCAACTCAATAGAGCATTTCTTTGAATTAATGGATTCACTTGATAAGAAAAAACGAGATAAAGCTTTTTCAATGGTATATTTTGATATTGTTAACCCTCGTTTTAGAACTCCAGTCACAGGACATGAAAAGCTAGGTGACTTAAAGATAGATAATGCTGACTATAAGGCCTTCCGCAAAAAATGCTTTGCCATGAAATCAGAATTGACACCCAATTTCGTGCATAACTTGGTTTCATCTGGGTTAGCGTGGCTGTTCCATATGGCAGATAAAACATCTCTACCTGATATGCAAGATAGACAGCGAGACTTAATTAAATACTTGGAATTAGATATGGCTGAGAAAAAAGGCGAAGAGGAACACAAAAGATTAACTAACATGATAGGTTTACCAAAAAAAGTATTAAGAGAGTTGCCTAAAAGGACAGACGATTATTACAAAATTTACACATATATTTGTAATGAATTAGTTCGCAAATTGTTGGCTTAAAAGCCAAACATTCACTCCTAACCATCACATTCACTAGGGTAAGAAAGTAACCCTCGTTCCTTTCTACTGTTTCTATCTGTGATGTATCCCGTTAAAGAGTAAAGGAAACACCACCCTTTTTAATCAATCGCACAAAAATCGAGTCTCACTGCGATATTCTATTCGATGATTAATTTTACATTTAACTACTCTATAAACCTGCCTAAATAGGCTATTTATCATAAGATAAGTGTGAAAATATCATGAAAATTTATAAAATATGATAAATAAGCATAATTTTCAACTTTCATATAACAACTTAAAAATAAACCAGCAACTCAAGAGTTTGGTTATTACTTTTCATTTTTGACTCTTTTATCAGCGGCTATCTTGATCACCGCCTTGCCATACTAAGAATTAATGGACTGATAAAACACTCGCACGAAATCATTACCATCATTATCGCTATTCAATTACTATTGGGCTAAAGACTTTCTAGCCAAGGATAAAGCATGAACCCAACCATCTACTTAAAAGACTACATGCAGCCCAACTTCAAGGTAAACCATGTCTCTCTTTGTTTTGAGCTAAACCCTGAGAGTACAATCGTTACATCAGTAGTTGACTATCAACGCAACCAAGCCGGCGCTTTGGAATTGGATGGAGAAGGTCTTAAGCTTGAAAGCATTAAAATAGATGGCAAAGCCTTGGCTTCTGACGAATACAACTTGCATCAGAAAGGTTTAAACATTGCCAACACGCCTGATAGTTTCACCTTAGAAATCGTTACGCATATCAACCCCGAAGCAAACACCGCTTTGGAAGGCTTATACCGCTCATCAGGCAATTATTGCACCCAATGTGAAGCTCAGGGCTTTCGTCGCATCACTTATTATCAAGATAGACCAGATGTGATGGCAGTATTCAGCGTGAAAATCATTGCAGATAAAGCCACCAACCCTGTATTGCTATCCAATGGTAATCCTGTGGCATCGGGTGATTTGGATGATGGTAAACATTGGGCTGAGTGGGTTGATCCTTTTGCCAAGCCTGCTTACCTCTTCGCACTGGTTGCAGGACAGTTAGCGTGTGTCGAAGATAGCTTCACCACCCAATCAGGGCGTGACATCACACTGCATATTTTCACCGAAGAGCATCATATTCACCAATGTGACCATGCTATGGCATCATTAAAGCGGGCCATGGTTTGGGATGAGCAACGCTTTGGTTTGGAGTACGATTTAGACTTATTCATGATTGTTGCCGTTGATGATTTTAATATGGGAGCCATGGAGAATAAGGGACTAAACATCTTTAACTCCCGACTTGTTTTTGCCAGCCCTGAAACAGCCACCGATGATGATTATATTGCCATTGAAGCAGTGATTGGCCATGAATATTTCCATAACTGGACAGGCAATCGCGTCACCTGCCGAGATTGGTTCCAGCTAAGTTTAAAAGAGGGTTTAACGGTTTTTCGCGATCAGGAATTCACTGCCGATATGCACTCCCATGCGGTGAAACGCATCGAAGATGTGCGCCTACTCCGCACCCATCAGTTTGCCGAAGATGCCAGCCCTATGGCGCACCCCATTCGCCCTGCTTCGTATATGGAAATCAATAATTTCTATACCGTCACCGTGTATGAAAAAGGCGCAGAAGTCGTGCGCATGTATCAGACACTTTTAGGTAGAGAAGGCTTCCGCAAAGGTATGGACCTTTATTTTGAACGCCATGATGGGCAGGCAGTAAGCACAGAAGATTTTCTTGCTGCTATGGCGGATGCCAATCAACAAGACCTTTCACAAATGCAGCACTGGTATGAACAAGCAGGCACGCCCAAGCTTTGCGTAAGCATGGATTATGATGCAAGCGCTAAGACTTGCACCCTGCACTGCCAGCAATCATGCCCAGCAAGCGCTGAATCAGCTGAGAAAAAACCATTTATTATTCCCTTGGCTCTTGGCTTATTATTGCCTGATGGCTCAGAGCAGCCTCTACAGCTTGAAGGTGAAGCTCAGGCTCAGAGCTCACAAAGAACACTACTTATCACCAAAGAAGAACAGTCCTTTACCTTTACTCATGTGGCAGACAAACCACTGCCTTCACTGTTACGTGGTTTCTCAGCGCCTGTAGAGCTGGTGTATAATTATTCACTTAGCGATGATGCCTTTTTAATGCAGTACGATAGCGATTCATTTAATCGCTGGGCTGCTGCACAACGACTGGCGATGAATGTCTTACTTGCGATGGTTGAGCATGATAAAGATATTGACCATCAAATCTTCACTGCTTTTGCTTGTTTACTCAACGATGAGCAACTTGATCCAGCCTTAAAATCCGAAGCCCTACTTTTGCCATCTGAAAGTGATATTAGCGAGGCTTGTACGCAGGCAAATCCGCACAAAATCCATGCCGCCCGCGAACAGTTAAAGCAGCAACTTGCGCTACAATTGCGCGGCGCATTAGAGGCTGCTTATCAAGGTGCTGCTTCTGCAACGGGTTTAAGTGATGAAGCCATGCAGCAGAGAAAACTAAAAAATATCTGCCTCAGCTACTTATTAGCTATTAAGGATCAAAGTGCTATTGACCTGGCTTATCAACAGTTCAAACAAGCTGATAATATGACCGATCAATATGCAGCGTTAGCACTATTGGCCAACTGTGATTGCCCAGAGCGTATGGATGCCTTACAAAGCTTTGAACAGCGATGGAGCCATGAAAGCAATGTCATGGACAAGTGGTTTTCTGTGCAAGCTGCTTCATCTTTAGCTGGCACACTAAAGCATGTAAAAGCACTGATGCAGCATGATAAATTTGACCTTACCAACCCCAATAAGGTACGCGCCCTTATTGGCGGCTTTGCCATGCGTAACCCAGTTGGATTTCATGCCCAAGACGGTAGTGGTTACGCATTTATTGCCGAGCAAGTGATTGCCTTGGACAAGCTTAACCCACAAGTTGCCTCACGCATGGTCAGAGCCTTGATAAGCTGGAAGCGCCTGCAAGCTCCACTTAGCACTTTGATGAAAGCCCAGCTTCAGCTTATTACAGATAACAAAGCTATTTCTGCTGATGTCTATGAGATTGTAAGTAAAAGTTTAACGTAACTTTGTATGTATCCCTTTATTTAGATAGATACGCACCACTCACTATCATCAATATTCACGGGCAAAGATTCACCAGCGCAAACTTTCTCAAATGCCTTTCGTTTGACTTTACCTGTCACCATAACCACACGTTTCCGCGCAGACTTTAAGGCCTTATAGCCCATTGATACACGCTCAGATGGAAATTTCGGCGAATCAAATACAGGCACTACCAAGGCTTGGCTATCTAAAGCTGGGTTATTAGGAAATAAACTTGCTGTGTGCCCATCTGCACCCATGCCCAGCAAAGCTAAATCCAAACAAGTAATTTTGGATAATTCTTTCTCGTATAAAGTCGCGGCTTTCTTTGCCCCACGCTCTGCAGAAATGCGATGAATATGTGCGTAGGGAACATCTACATACATGAGTAAAGCCTCTTCAGCCATCACATCATTGCGCTCATCATCATCCACAGGCAAACAGCGTTCATCGCCAAACCACACGTGCACCTTTGACCAATCAATATCAGCACCACGTAACAACTCGTAGCATTTTCTTGGGGTCTTTCCACCAGCCAAAGACCAATGAAAAACACCTCGCTTCGCAATACACTCACCTGCTAAGCTCTCAACAGTATTGGCAACCTCTTGGGCTACAAGTTGCGCATTTTCGAAATATTGAATATTTTTTTTATTCTTCATAAACTTTTAAACTCCTCCAGCCGCCTTCACACTCATCAAGCAAGCTATCCATATTTGGGATATCAAGGGTTCCCGCAGGGTATGTCTCGATATCAGTTTCTTTTGCCCATTCATCCATGATTGGCGCTACAATAGCCCAACTTTCTTCCACTTCATCGGCACGTGAAAACAACCCAGCCTCGCCCAGCATCACATCATGTAACAACGTTTCATAGGCTTCTGGCATACCTGAGCCAACCAAACCATAGGATGCATCCAGTTTCACGCCACGTAGCTCTGTAGAAAGTCCTGGTTGCTTGGCTGTCATTGTCAACTGCATGCCTTCATCAGGCTGTAAGCGAAAAATAAGCTCATTATTCGGAACATGCTCTTCACCAAGGTTAAACAACCGCTGTGGAGGCTCTTTAAAACGAATACAAATCTCAGAAACACGATCTGGTAGACGTTTACCCGTACGCAGCACAAAGGGAACGCCTTGCCAGCGCCAATTATCCACATAAAATTTTACTGCCGCAAAAGTTTCAGTGCACGAGTCATCCGCTACACCGTCCTCTTCTCTATACGCCAATAAATTTTCATCATTCATCCTACCCTCAGTATATTGCGCACGCACAGCAATATTTTTCACATCTTCAGGGTTAATTTTACGTATCGAACGTAAGACCTTCATTTTCTCATCACGCACATCATTGGCACCCAATGAGACAGGCGGCTCCATAGCAACCAATGCCATCACTTGCATCAAGTGACTCTGAATCATATCACGAAATGCACCTGAATCTTCATAGTAACCAGCTCGATAGCCGATACCCAAAGATTCCGACACAGAAATTTGCACATGATCAATATAATTTCGATTCCATAAAGGTTCCAAAACTGAGTTTGCAAAGCGAAATACCATCAAGTTTTGAACGGCTTCTTTACCCAGATAATGATCAATACGGTAAATTTGGGACTCATCAAAGTACGACTGCAATTTACCATTCAAATCTTGGGCGCTTGCTAAATCCATACCAAAAGGTTTCTCAACTACAATACGGCGAAAGCCATCCGATTCATCCGCCAGACCAGCATCCTTTAAATTTTCACAAACAACTTCATACCACGAAGGGGGGATCGCCAAGTAATACAAGGCATTCGTTTTCCCTTCATTTGCGTGCAAGGTCTTCGCAAGTTGTTTGTACATTTCAGGGTCAGCCAAGTCACCCACAACAAGATCAAGCTTCTCTGCAATACGCCGCCATGAAGGCGGATTCATGACAGCTTCTGGAAAATATTGGAGGAGCTGATCATGCACATAGTTTTCCCAATGGGATTTAGTCCATTTTTCGCGCACTGCACCAATAATACGTGAATGAGGGCCTAACAAATTCCAACGGTGCATGTGAGCCAATGCGGGTAATAGTTTACGTTTGCTTAAGTCTCCAGAAGCACCAAAAATCACAATATTTGTAGCTTCGGGCCGCTCACTGCCAAGCAATGAAGCAAACTTATCATTATTGACCATGCTTAACCTTCCTTGTTTGCAGGTTTAATCGCATGCCCACCAAAGCCAGCACGTTGCGCATTTACAATTTTACCCGCGAAGGCATCTTTTTGACGACTCCTGAAACGCATTTGCAATGCCAAAGTCATCACAGGTGTTGGAATACCGAGATCAATGGCTTCATTGGCTGTCCAGCGCCCCTCACCTGAATCATCCATCCAATCAGACAATGATGATAAGTCACCATCTTGTTCCAAGGCGTCACCTGTCAAATCAAGTAACCAAGAGCTAACGACAGAGCCATGTTGCCACACACGCGAAATTTGATGCATATCCAAATCAAATTCTTCTTTGGCTTTCATCAACTCAAAGCCTTCGGCAAAGGCTTGCATCATGCCGTATTCCATACCGTTATGAACCATTTTTACAAAGTGCCCCGAACCAACAGGCCCCATATGCCCCCAACCATTACCGTTATCCGATGCCAAAGTGGTCAACGCTGGCGCAATTAAATCAATCGCCGTTTTTTCACCACCAATCATCAATGAATAACCATTCTGCAAGCCCCAAACACCACCAGAGGTGCCACAATCTGCAAACAAAATGCCTTTTTCAGCCAATTCAACACCACGACGCTGGCCTTCTTTATAGTTTGAGTTGCCGCCATCAATGATTAAATCACCCGCTTCAAGCCCAGCGTTTAATAAATTCTCTATGCTTGAATCAACAAACTGATGAGGAACCATAATCCACACCACACGCGGTGTTGGTAATTGGGCAATCACATCCTCAAGGCTAGAGGCTGATGAAACGCCTTCAAATTCCGTTGCTAAGGCTATGCCTGGTGCCTGATCCACATCATAAGCGACCACTTTATGTTCACCCTGCATCAAACGTTTTACCATATTGCCGCCCATGCGACCCAACCCTAACATTGCCAGCTTCATTGCTCGCCCCCATTGAATATGTCTTTTAAAAAAGTGCTAAAATTCTAACATGCAACAGATGTCACATGGAATTATTTTTTAACTCTGTGATATTTTCATTTTGCAACTCACAAAAAAAGGGGTGCTAAAATAGCACCCCTCCGAAATCCATACCCCAGAAAGTTACTTACCTTCTTTCTTTGGAATCTTCTTCGGATCAACAAAAAGCATCTTTGTTGGATCCCTGAATCCAACAGCTCCGCCTACAAAGAAGTACCCACAGGCAAAAATAAATGCTGATAAAAACATTGCAAAGTAAACAATAATAATAAAGATCCCTTGATCCACATCTAAAACGATATTGATGCCATCGCTAGTTTTTTCCACTTTATTGATAGCTAAGGATACGGCTTGAACCCTTAACTTAGATCCACTTAACGCAAAAATATCTTTATTCAGTAAAAATACATTCAGTTTTTCAGTCATATCTGCAACAAGCTCTTTTGTACCCTTATTCCATACTTTAAAGCCTGCATCATTTGAACTTTTACGCGATACCCTTAACTCAACTGGTTTCGAAACAGCTAGGTAAAAAGAGTTATTCTTTTTCTCAAACATCACTTTTGAAACAAGCTCCATGCTGCCCCATTTTTGATCTAAGCCGGATGACAAGGTTAGGTTTGATTTGATAGAAACTTCACCCGTGTCCAAAATTTTAACTGCAGGATCTACAACTCGATATTTGATATTTTCTTTTTTGGATATGCCTTCAATAAAAAATAACGGTTCCATTCTTGATTGAATACTGGTTTTTGTCACATCAACAGAAATAGTATCAACTTTAAAAATCAATAAACCTATGACTGTAACCAAAAATAGTATGGTAGCTAATCTAAACAATAGCTGTTTACTTAACATGAACTTCTCCTGTTTTTATTATTCACAAATTAATAATGGTGACTCAAGTGGCAACATATTATTCTATCAAATCAGAAGCCAGTTGCGAAAAAATCCTCAACTGGCTTCAACACTCGACTATTTTACAAGCATTATTTAAATACTATTTTTTTGACCCTTCATATTTGCACTTGCATAATTTACGAATATGTTTGACCAAGTCTGTAATTTCAATATCACTTAATGTCTTGCTCCAAGGTGGCATCAATCCCGATTTATTCACAGCAAGCCCACCCTCTTTGATTGCCTTGAACAACTCTTCATTGGTACGCGCCTTTAAATATTTTGCATTAGAATGATTGCGAGGCGGCACTGCCATATCACGCGCATTTACCCCAGCACCTTTGCCTGAAATGCCATGGCATTGCATGCAGTACATACGGTAATTCTTAGCAGCAGATTGTTCAGCAAAATGTTGTACACCAGGTTTATTTCCAGTGTCTGAAAGTGATATAATATAATTCACTGTTTTCTGCATATCTTCTTCAGAGAGATCACGCGTCGGCATCCAAGTTCTATGATTCCAAGCCTGTGGATCACGAATAACACTAAGCATATATTCAGGTTTTAGACGCTCTGCTGCTGTATAAAGCTCAGGTCCAGAAAGCCCTCCATAACCTGGTTCAATACTATGACAAGACATGCAACCATTCACTTTGTTAAACATCATATCACCCAGTGCTCCAGCACTTATAGTAGGGTCATAATGTTCCGCTTTTATCAAAGCATTTTTACTTCTTAATTGAACCAATGCCATAGCAACATTTTTTGCATTCACAGCACTCAAGCGTGCATGGGGCTCTAATGAATCTCTGCGAATAGAGTCCCACTTTACGCCTGCCTGAGCATGATCTAAATAATATACCCCTGCTGGACGTATCTGATTTGGGCTTTGTAACCATTTTTCAAGCCAATGCTGGTTATACTTACTCCCCGCATAATACAATGCAGGGCCTTTGCGCCATAAACCAGCCGTTTTCAGCCCTATTTCACCGGTAATATTGTGGCAAGATTTACAGTTGCTTTTTTCAATAACTTTAAAGCCATCATAGGCTCCTGCATAGGCATTTGCCCCCCATAAAAGAATGATGCCTGCACAGATGGCCCATAGCGTGCGAGATGTATTATTCATTCGCCACGACCTCTACGTTGACGTTGATTTGGTGCGCCACGAAATTTTTCCTGTTCAAACAAGCCATAACCTTTCTTCATAGACTCTGTATAATAAAAATCAGGGTTAAAGTCGATATCTTTCCAAACATACCAATCATCCATCGGTGTGCCTGCGTACTCCTGAACAGTAATCGGACCACCTGGGAACTTGCCACCAGCGGTCACATGCTTATCAACATGATCATGGAAAATAAAACGGCCTTCTTTATGGTCTGCTGTATAAATAGCATCATAACGCTCTCCTGGACCAATCAAAATAGTTTCCGATTTGTATGGGGATGCCAATGGCAAACCATCTTTATGGCTTACAGTCCAGTCATGCCCATGAATATGCATGGAATGAATTGCACCACCAGCGCCAAATAAACGTACACGAACCACATCACCTGTTTTCAAACGAATGGGTTGCGTATAAGGAAAAGAGCGACCGTTTACAGAAAAATAATCTTCAACATCATATGGGGTTGCACCAGCACCATATTTATCAGCATGTTTTGACTCCCAGGTAGACATCATCATTAAAACTTCTCTGGTTACTGTTTTTTCTAATGCAGTTGGGTTCTTCGGATCAATAATGATTGGGCCCCACATACCACGAATACCAACATGCTCGTTCACATTCACATGGCAGTGATACCAAAGCGTACCTGGGCGGTCGGCTTTCATTTTATAAGTATAGGTTTTACCTGGTTTAATCGGCTCTTGCGTGATACCCGGCACACCATCTGAACGCCAAGAACCTTTTTGATGCATACCATGCCAGTGAATCGTGTGTGGTAAGGATGTATTATTGGTTACATTGATAACAAGATCATCACCTTCTTTGGCATGAATGAGAGGACCAGGAACCTGGCGGTTAAAAGCAAAAACTTTATAATTTAAATCTGGTGCGACCGCGATAGTCATTTCATCAATGGTCATGTTCATTTCACGCGTCGCTGCTTGAGCTGTCACAGACAAACCCAATGCAAACACGGCTAAAGCCAGTGTTGTTACCCTCTTAAATATATCCATCAATACATCTCCCTTACAAAATATAATTAAAGAAACATTAAAATCATGAAATCTTATAAGACGCATTAAAAATACATCTTATAAAATTGTCAAGCTTTCAGCAGTATCTATCTGTGCCCCACCACACAAACGCTAGCATGAGTCATTATAAATATTAAGTTTTTTTAATGATAAATAAATCCAAGAAGTCAATATTGAAAAAATTAAAAGTGGTACTCTACTCCTGTTTTATAACTCACATTGCCCTTCACCGTGCCAACTGGAGGACGCGAGTCATATGTTACTTCAAGCGTGAGGCTCAATGCCAAATGCTCCGTGAGTGAAACTTTCAATGCTGTATCGTTTAATACGCGAAAATCAGCCATATCACTCCATACAGGTTGAAAATAAACAGTCTCATGAAGTTTGACTTGCTCACTGAGTAAATAATCTGTCGCCATGTATGTACTGGCTCGCCAAAAATGCAGCTTGGCATTGCTAGCGCTCTTACGCAGCTTCTCATACTCATAGAATGATCCTACACCAAGGTGAAAATGCCATACATCTCGTTTTTGAGACCAACGCACACCAGCACCCAACAGTGCTCGCACTTTTAAATTAGCAAACTCATCCTGCTGGGTCTGCCCAAAACCTTCCAGTGCCCAAGCTTCATTCAAATGATATCGGTGCCGTAAATGCAGGTAGCTTTTATTGGCATTTCGCACACCACGGCTCTGAGAATATTTATAATTCAATGCCAAAATTTCAGTGTATTTCCCATGATTCAAACGCAACAAAGAGCTTATTTCAGCGCCATTGGTGGTCACATTACCACGGTCTCCATTTGCGGATAACGCAACTTTTCCTGCCAGACCCTCTTCATCTACAAGCAGCGTCATATCTTCGGCATTCACAATGGCAAATGCTTGCCCAGGAAATAATAAAAGAAGCAGCAAAGCAGATCTTATATAAACAATAAAATCTACTTTCTTAATAAACTTAGTAAAATTGAATATCATGCTATAATCCCTCTTGCTTACCTTTACGTTCAGAGCGAATATTTTTCATAACCAACAGCCCTTCAATCAAAACCCACATTGCCAATAAAAAGATAACCGACCCTACTGATGCAACAGCCCATTGTTCATTCTGGATAGCTTTGCTTACACCCATAATCATACCTGATATTGTGGCGCCAAGAACCAATAACATCGGCAGTAAAGTATATAAAATTGGTTTTTTCTTACGATACAAATAAATTGTCACAGTTAACAGTGTCATGCCCGCGAGAACTTGGTTCGTTGTGCCAAACAATGTCCACAAGAACAAGCCTGCCGGCTTACCGTTCACTTCAAAGAAAGCAAAAAAACCAATCGCCGCGACGGCTAAAAATGTTGCCAAATAACGATTCCCCAAGATTTTTATATTTAGTGTATGGCCAATCTCTTGCAGATTAAAGCGCAGCAAGCGCGCACCTGTATCCACCGATGTCATCGCAAAACCAACCACAACGACACTGATAAATGCAGCTGCATAATCCACGGGCACACCTAACTGATGAATAAAATTGGCATTGCCCTGAATAAATACACCTAATTTCTGGTGCAGGCCCACAGCCTTATCCCAAGAACCATAAAAGCTTTCCCATTCAGCTCTGCTAGCAAAAGCACCTGCTGTGGTTGCCAACACAGCCAGTAATGCCAACAATGATTCTCCAATCATCCCGCCATAGCCAATAAAGGGTGCATCCGTTTCTTTATCCAATTGTTTGGATGTTGTGCCTGACGCGACCAGACCATGAAAACCTGATACCGCGCCGCAGGCAATCACGATAAACAAGAACGGTAACATAGGCGGCGCACCTTCAGGGTGAGCATTGATCGCAGGAGCCACCCATTCAGGGGATAGCACGAAGAAACCTGCCAACATGGCGAACAAGGCTAGGTAGAGTAGCAATGAATTAAGAAAATCGCGTGGTTGCAAGAGTAACCAAACAGGTAAAACACTGGCGATAAATGCGTAGATTAATAATGACCATGTCCAATCATGGGCTGAAAACCCCGTAATCGGATGTTCCAGACCCCATGCTGTTGTCAGCATCATGGCGACAAAACCCAGCGCAATCAAAGGCCACACAGGGAAGTTCTTTTTATATACCAAGAAACCAATCACCATGGCAATCAACATTAGGCTGTACGTCGGAAATACCGCTTCAGGATGTGCCGTTGCGGGAATATTTGCCATATTAGGTGCTGCAAACAACCCTGAAATCACCAACACAAAAACACCCATCGCCAAAGCAACAAGAAAGAAAATTACCAATAAAAAGAGCAGCCGTGTACGCGGAGAAATAACGTCACTGGCAATCGTCCCCACACTTTGACCTTTAAAACGTGATGACAGAACCAAAGCGGTGAAATCATGTACCGCACCAATCAAGAGTGTGCCAAAAACCACCCAGCATAAAGCAGGAACCCAACCCCAAATTACTGCAATGGCAGGGCCAAGCATGGGGGCCAAGCCCGCAATCGAAGCATAGTGGTGGCCAAATAAAATATATTTATTCGAAGGCACATAATCCACCCCATCACGCATGGCATGTGCAGGTGTTTGCGCATTCGGATCAAGCTCAAAAACCTTCGCTGCCAATACGCCCTTGGCATAAAAGCGATAAAACAATAAATACAAACATAAAACTAAAATGGCCATCACAACGGGTGACATAAAATTTCCCCTCTTATTGTACAAAAATACAGGTTCGCTAAGCTAACCGCCATGAAAGCCAAAATCACTTACCTATCCCTCATCTGCCTTTTGTTAACATCCTGCCAAGAGCCGCAAGATGTACATATGGTTAATCCTGCCAAACAAACGCCCGTTGCACAGGTTGGAACACAGACGATTTACAAAGAAGATGTGGATGCAGAATTGCGCGATTTACCCAGTCATTTACAACACTTAACCCAGAATAAGAATGCGCGTCAACAGGTGTTGAACACACTCATTCGACGCTCTGTCCTTAGCCAACAAGCATTCACCTTGGGCTTGGATCAGGATGCGCTTGTGCATAGACGTATCAACCGCAGCCGCGACTCAATTATGATCGAAGCACTGCGCGATTGGGAATTATCTCAGCTAGCTGTACCCAGCTCCGAGGAGGTTCAGGCTTATTACACACTGCACATCAGCCACTTTACCATTCCTGAACAAATTCATGCACGGCATATTCTCGTACGTCAAAAAAGCGAAGCATTGGATATTATCAAACAATTGAAGCAGCACAAAGATGACTTTGCATCTTTGGCAGCCCACCACTCCATCGATGACAGCAACAAGTCCCGTGGTGGTGATTTAAACTGGTTTCCACACGGCATTATGGTTGCTAATTTTGAAAAGGTTGCCTTTGCCTTAAAAAATATAGGCGATATTAGCAAGCCAGTAGAAACACAATATGGCTGGCATATCATTGAGTTATTGGGAAAACGCCCCGCCTACAAACAAACCTTAGAAGAAGCAAAGGAAGAAATCCTTCAAATTTTACGTCAGCAAGCACTGGATACTTGGATGGATGGCTTGGTGAAAGATAGTCAGGTAAATATTATCGATAGCGACAGCCTAGACCCAGTCTTGCAACTGCCTACCAATCAACCCTGACAAATAATCTATATGAGTATTCTGCGCATTCAGCGCAGGAATGTAACGTAATGCCCCACCACCTGATTCCGAGAATATTTCAGCATTTTCCATGGTGATTTCTTCGAGTGTTTCAAGACAGTCAGCGGAGAATCCCGGACAAATTACATCCACATCACCCACGCCTTCTTTGCCCCACGCCTTTAATGTCGCATCGGTATAAGGCTCAACCCATGGTTCACGACCAAAACGTGATTGAAATGCCACTTTGCAGCTGTCTTCATCCAAATTCAAAGCTTCACGCAATAAACGTCCTGTTTTCCAGCATAAACAAGGGTAAGGGTCACCCGCTTTAAAATAACGCTGTGGAATGCCATGAAATGATAACAATAAGCGTTCACCTTTACCGTTTTTATCCCAATGCGCACGAACACTATCAGCCAAAGCCTGAATATAGCCATCATCATCATGGTAACCGTCTACCATCCTCAAGGCTGGTACACGTCGCCAAGTCTTTAAAACATCTGACACAGCATCGAAAGTTGAGGCTGTTGTTGTCGCTGAATATTGCGGGTACAAAGGTAAAATTAAAAGCTTGCCACAACCCTGTGATCTTAAAGATTCTAAGGCTGATTTTACTGACGGGTTGCCATAGCGCATCGCCAACTCAACCACCACATCTTCACCATATTTTGCAGCCAAATTCGATGCAATCGCCTTTTCCTGCTCGCGACTAATCGCCAGCAAGGGAGATCCAGCTTTCGTCCATACTTTTTGATATGCCGCAGCAGACCTCTTCGGGCGAATGTTTAGAATGACGCCATTGAGCACCAACCACCACAACCAACGAGGTTGTTCCACCACGCGCGGGTCCCAAAGAAATTCTTTCAAATAGCGCCTTACCGCCGCAGGTGTGGCTGCATCGGGTGTGCCCAAGTTGGTTAGTAAAACCCCTACTTTGTCCTCCACCTTAGCTGGATGTTTATGTTGAGATGCTTCAGTCATCATTCTTCCCCTACCATATCGGCGCAGCATAACTGCATAACAAGTAACATATAACCCTTAAAACGACTATAATTGAGAATATGGAAAGCCACTGGAACTTAATCATGCAGACTATCACCGCACTAAGCATTGGTTTGCTTGTTGGTCTCGAACGCGAATATGGGCAACGTAAAGTCAATGGCCAAAGCAAACATGAAGAGGCTGCAGGTATCCGCACCTTTGCCATGGTCGCATTACTGGGCAACCTGGTGACCTGGTTGCCCGAGCCGCTACACTTATGGATGCCTGCCTTGGCTATTACATTTGTCTCGCTAATGGCTGTCTTTTCTTATCAGCGCACCAGTGATAGTGATAAAGGTTTTACATCAGAAGCAGCCCTTGTCGTCACCTGTGTCCTCGGTATTTTAACGGGTTACGATATGGCTCTGCCCGCCAGTATGATTGCCATCAGCATGGTCGCACTGTTGCACTTTAAAAAGTGGCTACACCGTTTTTCACATTCTCTATCCAAAGTCGATATCCGACAAGCTCTGCTATTTCTTGCACTTACCGTCATTATTCTACCTATTCTTCCCAACCAAACATTTGGCCCTTATGACTCCCTAAACCCCTATCGTATCTGGTTGATGGTTGTGCTTATTTCAGGTTTGGGCTTTGCTTCTTATGCCGCTATCAAAATATTAGGCCACCGCTCAGGCCTGATGCTAACAGGTTTGCTAGGAGGCCTTGCATCAAGTACCGCTGTCACCTTGGCTATGTGCCGTATTAGTCAAAAAAATCCAGAACTGCAAAGTTCAAGCACCCTAGCAACGCTCTTAGCCTGCACTACAATGTTTCCACGCGTATTGGCTCTCACACTATTACTCAGCCCTGAACTGGCATGGACCTTAGCGCCTGCAATCATCGTCATTGTCATCTATGCGGCGGCTGCCTGCGCATGTTTATGGTATCAGTCTCGACAACACCAAGAAAACACACCTCATCTTTATAGTCCAAAGAAAAATCCTCTATCTTTGCGTATGGCTCTGCTATTCGGGTTGTTTTACGCTTTGGTTATATTACTTAGCCATGTGGCTCTGGCTCATTTTGGGCAACAGGGGCTACTCACCGTTGCAGGATTATCAGGTTTAACTGATGTTGATGCCATCACCTTATCACTGGCTCAGATGGATACGCAACATGCCTCCACCCATCTAGCAGCACAGGGGATTATGCTGGCTTGTGCTGCTAATTCTATGGTCAAACTGGGCATAGGTTTGAGCTTTTCTCCTAAAGCTGCATACAAATGGCTCATCATCGGACTACTACCCATGGCATTATTGTCTTTGGGCTCTATTTATATAATCTAAATCGCTACGTTTTCTTACCGCGTCGAGCCTTGAAAAAGGTCTTAATTTGCACACGACACGCATCTGCAAGTACACCGCCTTTGAATTCAGGTTGATGATTCAAGCGCTCATCCGATAGCAGTTGATATAATGATTCAACGGCCCCTGTTTTTGGCTCGGATGCCCCATACACCACACGCCCGATGCGCGCATGGATGATAGCTCCCGCACACATTGTACAAGGCTCTAGGGTGACAAATAATTGCGCGCCAACCAGCCTATAATTGCCAATTGCAGCGCAAGCTTCGCGAATCACCCGCATTTCAGCATGCGCCGATGCATCACACGTCGAAATCGGGGCATTATGCGCTGCAAACTGCTTCCCACCAGGCAATACAAGCACCGCGCCCACAGGTACTTCACCACACTTCGCCGCTAACCCTGCCTGCTGCAAAGCCTGTTCCATGTATTGTTCATCCGATAACATCATGACTTCAATTTTGGATCAAAAACATCACGCAAACCTTCACCCAGAAGATTATAGCCCAACACTGTGATCAAAATCGCCAAGCCAGGATATAAAGACAGCCACCAAGCCAGTTGAATATTACCTTTGCCTTCGGTGAGGATATTACCCCATGACGGGTCTGGCGGTTGCACACCCAAACCCAGAAAGGATAGACCTGATTCCACCAACACCGCACCCGCAATACCCAACACCGCAGAAACCATAATCGGGCCCATGGCATTGGGTAATAAATATTTCCAAATGAGACGTAACGGACTTACACCCAAGCTTTCGGCGGCTTGGATAAATTCCCGGCTGCGTAGAGATAAGAATTCAGCACGTACAAGCCGCGTTACACCCATCCATGATGTTAAACCAATCACAATCATAATATTCCAAATCGAAGGCTCTAAAAAGGCAATCACTGCCAAAATTAAGAAGAAAGTCGGAAAACAAAGTACCATATCGGTGCTGCGCATAATCCATGCATCCATGCGCCCACCCATATATCCTGCCATCGCTCCCAAAGCGACACCAATGGCAATGGCTAAACCAACCGCAACGAAACCCACCGCCAAGGAAATGCGTGCGCCATACAACATCCGCGAAAACACGTCACGACCCAGCGTATCCGTGCCACACCAATGCTGCCAAGATGGCGGCATTAAAATATCACGCACATTAATCGCCGCTGGATCATACGGTGCAAGCCAAGGTGAAAATACCGCCAAAAAAGCAATACTTAGCACAATGCCACCACCGACCAGCATCAAAGGTTGTTGCTTTAAATGCTTCAACATGCTCAACCCTGCCCATGCCGAATACGTGGATCAGCCCACGCATAAGCCAAATCTGCCATCAAGTTACCAATCAAGGTCAATACCGCACCAATCACTGTAATACCCATCACCACGGTGTAATCACGTGCTAAAATCGCTTCATAAAACAAACGACCCATACCTGGTAAAGAAAATAAATATTCCACAATCACCGAGCCACCAATCAAGCCTGGGATGGAAAGCCCTAACAGCGTAATAATCGGCAAAATGGCATTTTTAAGTGCCAAACGGTAACGAATACGGTTTTCTGGCACGCCCATAGCCCGCGCCGTGGTAATATAATCAGCACGAATCACTTCCAACATACCCGTACGCATAAATCGACTCATACCTGCCAAACCACCAATGGCAGATACAAAGACGGGGAGTATTAAATGCTTAAAAAAATCAGCTTGTTGCTGCCAGAAACCCATTTGTTGCCAGCTATAATCATGTATGCCAGAAATTGGGAGTAAGTTCATATTCACGCCCAGGCCTATCATCAGCAACAAACCCAGCCAAAACGAAGGAATCGCAAAACCGATAAACACAAACACTGTCATAGCACGATCAAACCACGAATCTTGCTTCACGGCACTCATGACACCAATCGGAATCGCCACCAAAAAAATAACCACCATTGCCAAGATATTAACCCATAGCGTAACAGGCAAGCGCTCCAGAATTTTATCCAAAACAGGGCGGTGATCACTGGAGAATGACTCACCAAAATCCAGCACTGCCAAACGCTTGAGCCAATTCCAATATTGCTCATACAACGGCTTATCAAGCCCATAATAAGAGCGTAAACGCTCAATATCCTGCGAGGAAACCTTGGGGTTAAATTCCTGACCTGTGACTGCAGGTTCGCCCGGTGCCAAGTGCATCATGGCAAAGGAAATCATGGTGATGCCCAATAACAACGGCAACATGCCAGCCAAACGTTTGAGTGCGTAAGATCTCATGGGCGGAGTTTAGGAGACTTCCTCTTCATCGGCTATCTCTCCGGCAATGGCCAGCACAACTTTGCCTTGCATATGACCTTGTTCTATCAGCTCATGCGCCTGTGCTGCATCTTCTAGAGGTAATATTTTTCCAACATGCACTTTGAGCTTCTCTGCATCGATAAGCTGCGCGCACTGCTCCAAAATAGCCGCATGATGCTCGGCACCTTCTTTTAAATTCGACAGCATCGGAGTCAGCATCAATTCTTGTGATACGCGTACATTTTTTAAGCGCAAGGCTTCCCAGTCCACATCATCAGACACCTGTAAAATACTTACCAAGTCACTATAATGTGCCATCGCTGGAATGAGTTCTTTAAAAGCATCTCCACCCACCGTATCAAAGGCAATATCCACACCCTTGCCGTCTGTCCAAGCCAATAATGCTTCGCTAACATCCTCTTTTTTGTAATCAATAACCTTATCCGCACCCAAGCCACGAACAAACGCTGCTTTTTCTTCACTGCTTACCGTCGTTGCCACATCGCAACCAGCCACCTTTGCCAGCTGAATCGCCACATGGCCTACGCCACCAGCACCAGCATGCACAAACACTTTTTGTCCCGATTGTAGTCCTGCCCGGTCAAACAAGGCTTCCCAAGCCGTAATCAACACCAATGGCGCAGCCGCAGCTTGTAAGTAACCCAAAGATTCTGGTTTTGCCGCTAAAAACTCGACAGGGACAACAATATATTCTGCATAATTGCCTTGCGATTGACTCGCATGCTGCTGCCCAAGTCCGCCATAACAATAATACACAGGATCACCAGCAGAGAATTCGGTGACATCGGCACCAACAGCCTCCACCACACCAGCCCCATCGCAGCCCAGAATTGCAGGATAGGCATGAGGGAAAAACACCCCATTGGCTCGAAGTTTCGTATCAATAGGGTTTACACCTGCCGCAAACACCTGCACCAACACCTGATTTGGCTCGCTAATGTTTGGCTTATCAAGGTTTTCCAGTTGCAACACCTCTGTCGCACCTGCTTTGTGAGTGATTATTGTCCGCATGCCTACTCCTTATCCATAAATCTCGCATGTATTGTCAACTGCAAAGCAGCTATGCTACCTATATTACCATCAATATTAAGGCGAGGTTATATCATGACATCACTACACACAAAAACTTGTATCCCTTGCCAAGGCGGTGTGCCTTCCCTGCTCGGTTTAGAGGCTGAAAAATTATTGGCTAAAGTAGAAAATTGGCAGTTTTTTGATGGGAATAAAAAAATACAGCGAAAGTTCATTTTTTCTAATTTCCTGAAAGCTCAAGAATTTGCGCAAAAGGTTGGTGACATCGCCGAATCAGAAAATCATCACCCTGATATTTGTTATGGCTGGGGTTATTGCACAGTCACACTCTACACCCATGAAATTGGCGGCTTACATGAAAATGACTTCATTGTAGCCGCCAAAATTAATCAACTCTTATAACTATTAAGAAAACATGACTCTTTAACATGGTTGAATAAACATGTCGCTGTTCAGGTTGCTGCTGATTTATTCAAGAGCAAGGCAAGAAACTCGGGCTTACTGCTGTAAGTCATTCGGGGCTTTCCTTGCCCCTCTCAAGCAACCTTCGGTTGTGCAAACGGCTCCTGCCTTTTTGTAAGGGTTTCTTAACGCCGCTATTGGATAAATCAGTAGTGAACTAAATAGTTACTACGATTTTTTCATAAATTCAGTCAACAACACAATCTGTTGACCACTCACACGCCCTTCAATTTGGTTCGCATTATCAGCCACCAAACGGATATTGCGTACTGCTGTGCCACGTTTGGCAGTAAACCCACCACCGGATACTTTTAAGTCTTTAATCAATGTTACGGTATCACCATCGGCAAGCACGGCACCATTGCTATCACGATGCACCACAGCATCACCACCAGAAGCGGCAGTGTCCACGCCCGCTTCAGCCCAAGCTTTAACATCATCTTCCAAGTACATCATGTCCAACAAATCTTGCGTCCAACCTTCGCCACGCAAACGACTCAACATACGAAATGCCAGTACCTGTACAGCAGGCACTTGACTCCACATGCTATCATTCAGACAACGCCAGTGATTGGCGTCTACTTTTTCAGGGTTTTCAATCTGATCAGAGCAAGTAGTACAGATATAAACACACTCGTCTGCCGTGTTATTCGGGCTTGATGGAACTTCATAGGCAGCTAAATTTTCTGTCGCTGCACATAGTTCACACTTGGATTCACTGCGGGTTTGCAATGCTTGTTCTATACTCATAATCAGTCTCTCTACATTAAATTTCACGGGTCTATAGCATACCCATTATTTTCGTGCGGATGATTCATCTCGAATGTAATAAAGTCAAATAAAGCATGACTATTATCTCATAAGGCAACCAAGTGGGGAGACATTGATAAAGCAGCCTCTATTTAAGACATCATTATTTACGATTGCGGCGCTGATCGCTTTTGCCGCCAATTCTGTCCTATGTCGACTTGCTTTGGATATTTACCAAATGGATGCGGGAAGCTTTACGACCATTCGCCTGTTATCTGGCGCGGTAGTGCTATTTATCATGATTCATGTGCACTATTATAAACAACCAAACAGCCCAATACATTTCAAGTGCACAAAAAATTGGTTTGCGGCATCTATGTTGTTCATTTACGCCACAGCCTTTTCCTTTGCTTACATCACACTGGATACAGCTACAGGTGCGCTTATCCTATTTGGCAGCGTTCAAATCACCATGGTTGCTTATTCGATATACACAGGGAATCGCCTAAACAGCATTGAATCGATTGGCTTAATGATGGCATTTATGGGTTTTGTTTATCTTATTTATCCTGATTTAAACAGCCCTTCAGCCATTGGTTTTCTACTGATGAGTATAGCCGGCATGGCATGGGGATTTTATAGTATTCAAGGTAAATATAGTAAAAAACCGTTGTTTGATACTGCTCAAAATTTTATAAACACACTGCCTTTTATTGCTATTTTAGCCCTTATCACACTGCCTCAAGCTCAGTTTAATCTACAGGGTATACTGCTTGCCCTGCTATCCGGCGGCATCGCATCAGGCATGGGTTACGCAGTTTGGTACCTGGCTCTGACTGGGCTTTCCAACAGCCAAGCTGCGGTGGTACAACTTGCTGTGCCTGTCATAGCTGCCGTCGGCGGTGTACTATTTGTGTCAGAAGAAATGACTCTTCGCCTGAGTATATCTACCATCATAATCTTGGGTGGTATTTTCATTGTTATTTCCAATCGTTATTTTAATCAACAAAAACAATAATTTATATTAAAGCCATGGCATTTCAAGCGCAGCTCTAAATTTTGGCATGCAATATGCTCCAGTTCTATAACAGCAACTTGTTGTACTGGTGTTGTGGTTTGCAAGTTTGAGCCGATATGCACTGAACGGGAGTTTAATGTCTGATTGTGTGAATCCCTTAACTGGGATACCTAATGTCAGAATGCGACACCCACCTTAGCTTTTAGGGTTCAGTTCTTTGTAGATCATAACACCAGTCCAGTTGGTTGAAACGATCAATGCCTGCCAATACTCCCCCTCCCCATTGGCAGGCATTTTTTTATTTTGCCACTCATCATAACTCCCTCAAAATATCTCAACGATTATTTACAGATCTTCCCCGTATAAACTTAAAAATAAGCAACAATGTCGGCAACAAATGCCAAAGTACATCAAAGGCATCAACCGCCTTATCAAGCTCTCCAGCCAACCATAAGTGATATTTCTCTATCAAATGTGGTTCAGGTTGAAAAGGCATCATTGCCATCAGTATGGCTGCAGCAATAAGAAAAACATATGGAATATCATCAAGCCACTTCATGACTCACTCTTTTGACAAGATAGCATAAAACCCAATTCAAAACGCTGACCTTTGGGTCGAGCTATAAAAAATGGCGGTTTCTGCTGCCATTGCCAGCATTTTTCTGAAAACAATATGCGCATATCCGACCAATCACAATGAAATGGTGGGCCGCCACTTTCGCCCGTTTGCATCATAGAAAAATACAAAATCCCATCGGGTTTTAACCATGAAAAAAGGCATTTTTCATAATCTTTCCGTCGCGCCATAGGCAGAGCACACAAACATGTTTGTTCATATATGGCATCAAAACATTGGTTTGCTTGATAATCAAACAAATCAGAACACACAAGTGTCGCTTTCAAACCAGCTTCTTGTAACCCTTTTCTAACTGCATCAATAGCCGAGGGAGCCAAGTCCAACGCCGTAACATCAAAACCGCGTTTGGCTAATGCAATCACTTCATAACCTCGCCCACAGCCTGGAATCAATATCCGCTGTCCCGCTTTGAGTTCACCATGGTCAAGCCAATGTTGTAAAGCTGGGCTAATCACGCCTCGATCCCAACCAGTATCACCCTGTTGATATAAGTCTTCCCAATCCATACTCACCTCTTTGCCTTACAAGGTATAAATGCAGCCACTGATGCTTGATAATGCACATACTCGGGATGCTCTTTCAGCATACGCTTTTCTTCAAAACGTGAACCAATGATAAAGTAAGCGCACACAATCAAAGTGAACTGGAAGCCATTATGTGTCTGCTCAGGCATTGCTAATAAAATAAGCATTACTCCTGCATACATCGGATGCCTTAACCAGCGGTAAATGCCTCGCACAATAAAAGGGTCTGTACCCGTAGAGGCTTTACGTAAGCCTAAAAAAACCAAGCCATCAACGGGCTGAAAAGCAGCCAAAGCGACAGTAACGCCCAAAATTTGCACGCTCACCATCAGCATCCAAATGAACCCATCATGTTGATAAAGCGGTGCATCAGGTAGTTGATGGATAAAAAATATCCAAATAGCTGTCGCAAATAGTGCAAAAATAGAATACAGCAAGCGGTAGCGAGGCTCGGGCAACCCATGCCTATACCCCCATTGTTTGCATCCTTGTGATGCCAGTATGCTATGAGTCACCGCAAACAAAAAGCCTGTAGACCATATCCACAGCCCGCTTTCCCAGCTACTCATAGATACCTCCTATTCCTTGCATATCATTTGCCCTTTTATTGCGAACGATTAGGTTGCACAACCCTTAAGAAGACGGAGGCGCAGCATGACCCTACCTATAGATAAAAAGAAAATCTCCATCGTGTGTTTTTCTGGTGACTTTGATAAAATGGTCGCTGCATTTACCATTGCCACAGGTGCTGCTGCCACCAATCGTGAAGTCACCATATTTTTCACCTTTTGGGGGCTTAATGCACTCAAAAAAAATAAAGGTCGCGTTGCCACTGGCAAAAGTATCTTAGCCAAGACATTTAATTTTCTTATGGGTGGACTAAATAACTTACCGTTATCACGCTTGAATTTTTTCGGTGCTAGCTCCAAGTTGATGACCATGATGATGAAAAAGCACAATGTTGCTACCCTACCTGAATTGGTTGAAGCCGCTCATGCGTTGGGCGTACGCATTGTGGCTTGTGAGATGGCCATGCGTATTTTGGAAGTCGAGAAAAGTGATATGATTGAAGAAGTCGAAGATGTGGTCGGTGTTGCCACCTTTCTTAATGATTCAGAAGACGCCCATATTATCTTTATCTAAAAGGACATACATATGAAACACTTTCTCGATATTACCCGCGAAACTTGCCCTATGACATTTGTAAAAGTGAAGCTCCAACTTGCCAAAATGAATGACGGTGAGCAATTGGAAGTCTTGCTTAATAAAGGCGAACCCTTGGACAATGTACCTCGTTCCTGTGAAGAACAAGGTTATGAGGTTCTTTCCAATGAGCCTACGGATAATGATAAGCACTTGATACTGATTAAGAAATAACTTTGAACACATTGCGCACATAGGCGCACAACAGCTCATACCTACCCCATAGAATAAGCGAGAAACTCCTTAGTTCATTTTGGCTTCAAGAATGACTGTTTGCTATTCCTACGTATAAGGCTTAATTGAGCAATCGCCAACTCTAAATCAAGAAGAGCCCTGCTTACCTTTTCTTTATTTGGCGATTTCAACATCTGTTTTGCCTGCTTAATCGCCTGCTGAGCCTGAGCTTCATCAATATCGGTTTCTCGTTCAACAGCGTCAGCCAGAATAGTCAGGCTATCTGACTGCACTTCAAGGTAACCACCTAAAACAATCATATAATCCACATGGCATTCATTACAAGGATCTTCACTACTCAGAGAACAGTCAATGCGAATCTCCCCTGGCTTTAGCAGAACCAGAAGCGGTGCATGACCTGGCATAATAGCAACCTCACCATTCACACTGGGAGCGATGACCATACTCGCTTTACCGCGATAAATTTCTTTTTCTGCTGTCGCAATCAGAACCTTGATACACTTCATTGCTCATATACCTTTTTATTACTCACGCAAAATATTTTGGAGAGACGCCTAATAAAATTCTTTGAACAGTTTTTTACGATCAATAAGTTGCCCTTTTGAAGAAGTTAGATTAAACCTCCACTCACACTCTTTCAAGAATAACTCAAAACTAGCGAGGGGTTTCGTTAAACTTTTTTAAGTGTTTTGCACCCTATTTTACAGCGGTTTATCCACCACCAGAGCCTTTTCATACTTTAAATCAATCAATTCAAATTCCTTCATCGACTGGTTGCTAATATGATGCCAAAATGCATGATCAACCTTCAACCATCGTTTGATCAAAGCTTCAGACAAGCCTTCTTCTTGCAATGCTTCACGCAATAAACCTTGCCTTATTTCCAACAACTCTTGCGTGATGTACATGCGTCGGTGAGCCAGCGGCAGAGCCTTACCTGGATAAGGTGTTTTCGAGCCCATTTTTTCGGCCATAAATTGCGTTTGACGCAACTCAATGGCCTTTTGATCATGGCCTTCAAAAAACTTTCCAATCCACGGGTGTGCATACACTTTATCATAAAAAACCGTATGCACATGCTCCATCGCTGGCAAACCGCCAATAGCATCAAAAAGCGACTGCTTTTTCATTTTCTAATATACCAAAAAATCTCGCTACTTATTCCTTCCAATCCAAGGCCTGACCCTGTGGTCGTGGTAATTGTGGCAGCGTAACCGCAGGTAAGTCACCCGTTAATGTTTCTAAAAACATCACAATATCACTCACATCTTTATCCGATAATACAGTTCCCAATTGAACTTTTGCCATGATTTTAACTGCATCTGACAATGTTTCAGCCGAGCCATCATGAAAATACGGTGCTGTCATAGCAACATTACGCCACGACTGCACACGGAACACATGATCATCTGCATCCTTACCTGTTACTGATTTCAATCCAGTGTCAGAGCCATACTTAAAAGCTACAAATTCATTATTACTAAATAAAGGTCCGGAGTGACACGATGTACAGCCGATATCTGCGACTTTTCTCATACCCCTTTTGGCGGCGCTACTTATTTCACCCTTACCCTGCACATACAAATCAAATGGCGCATTAGGCGTATTTAAAGTGCGCTCAAAGGCTGCAATGGCTTTTGCCATATTGTCATATGTTACGCTGTTTTTACCGAATACAGATTCAAATTCTGGCGTGTAGCCAGCTTCTTTCAAGCGAGCAATCACGTCTTCTGCTGAACCTGTAGACATTTCAACCGGGTTCAATGGAGGGCCTTTTGCCTGATCTTCAAGCAATGGCGCACGACCATCCCAGAACTGCTTACTCCAAAAGCCTGAATTTAATACCGTCGGTGCATTACGGCCGCCACGCTGCCACTTATGCCCAATCGAGAACTTCTGATTATCCACGCCCCAAGTTCCCATATTATGACATGAGTTACATGAAAAATGGCCACTTTTTGATATAGCTGGTTCAAAATATAATTTTTTTCCCAATTCAATTTTCTCTGAACTCATGGGGTTATCCGCTGGAATAGGCACTGCTGTTGGTAGCACGCCCATGCCTTCAGGGATATCTCCAGCCCAAGCATTTATTGAATACCCAAGCATTGCTAGCATAACTAATATTTTCTTCATCGTAACACCTCGTTTTTATTGTTCTGTTGTGTATTTTTTTATTCCAGCTCACAAACATGGGGGAAATAGACAACCCATTGCATCCAAAGTAAGTGACCTTTTCCATATTTCGGCACAAGGTAAGGAATAACAACCAGCCATACAACCTAATAATAATAGGTATACAGTGCCAAGCCCGTCAATGGATAAAACGCCCCACATTTAGAGTAGCATTAGGTCTTGGAAAACTCCTCAAATGCCTGCATTGCTTCAGCAGCATACATCAATGATGGGCCACCACCCATATATACAGCCATGCCCAAGGCTTCTGTTAACTCTTCACGGGTTACACCTAGGCCAATCAAGGCTTTAACATGAAAACCAATGCAGCCTTTGCAATGCCCTGCCACACCAATAGAGAGAGCAATTAACTCCTTGGTTTTTTTATCCAATACTCCTTCTGACAGCGCAGCACTTGCCATCGCAGAAAAGCCTTGCATCACATCAGGAATATCTTTACGAAGTCCACCAATCGTAGCAGATAATTCATTGGTATATTGGGTATACGTTTCAGGCATAGTTCATCTCCATATTTTTACCACTAATGTACAAGCAACACGAAGAATAACAATTTCATCTTCGTGCCTCTTGCCTCTTTATATTCCGACAAGCGAAGTCACACCCCTATTTCAAACGCTCAATGCCCATGCGTTTTAGAAATGCCTTTTCGATAAATGGTTCAGACACGCCTGTTTTCATTTTATGCATAAAGTATTTCTCAAAGCCAACTTTGGCAACATGTACCCAAGCACCGCTTTTTGCCCATGTTTTGTTACGCGGTGGTATTTGAGGGTAAGCTACCAATGCCACACCACCATCGCCAAAGTCTGCCAAGCAAATAGCTCCCCACGTGCCACATTTTTCAGGCTCTTCACCTTTCAAAGCATGCACAATATTGTGCACGATAGCAGTGGTCATAGACTCAATCATAAACCCTGTTTTGGGAGTACCTACAGGCAGAGGAGTTTTATCCACAGGAGGGATAGCAACAATCACACCTGTTGCATAAATATTTTTCACATCAGGATTTTGTTGAAATTCATTAATTTTCACCATGCCCATCGGATTGACGATCTCTTCACAATTGGCAACAGGGCCTGCACCACGGAAAGGTGGCATTAACATCGCAAACTTATGATCCAAGGAGCCTTGTGCAATCACTTCGCCATGACGGTCCACTTCCTCATAATCAATCGTATGCTCATGCACGGCATTGGTTTTACAGTTGGCAATAAATTTAATGTCGCGCTTGCGCAATTCAGATTCAAGCAAGCCTTTAGAATCTTCTACACCGCCCAAACCCAAATGACCAATATATGGCTCAGGTGTAATCAAGGTCATCGGAACTTTGTCGCGAATTTTACGGCGGCGAAGTTCCGTATCCAAAATACATGCATATTCATACACAGGCCCATAGCACGAAACACCTTGCACCGCGCCCACCACAATCGGACCAGGATTTTTACAGAACTCTTCAAAAGCATTGTAAGCTTCAACAGCATGATCCACATGACAAATCGAATGGCTATGCCCTTCAGGCCCCATACCCGGCACCAATTCAAAGGCTAAACGTGGGCCTGATGCAATAATTAAATAATCATATTCAAGATATTGACCGTTGCCCAGGCGCAGTTTATTTTCACCAGATAAAATTTCATCCACACCACAGGATAAAAAGTTAATGCCTTTTTTATTTAAGTAAGGAGAGCATTCAAAACTAATCTGTTCTTTATCACGCCACCCTACAGCCACCCAAGGGTTGGATGGTGTGAAGTGAAAATAATCCACATTGGAAATCACGGTGACTGCATGCTCACCACCCAATTTTTTCAATGCATCTTTCATTTCATAAGCTGCCGGCATACCACCGATGCCAGCACCAATAATTGCTACATGTGCCATATTTTCTCCGTTATTGGGAAATCCCATTTGTTTTGTTAGCTAAAAAACTAGTTAGGGAGGTGTCATACAGCCCACCTCCCTAGGTCACATGGGCATACGCCCATACAAATATTTAAGCTTTATTTGCTGGACAAGAGTTAATCCCAAAAATTGCGTACAATGGGCAAAAACTAACCATTGAAGTCAGTACAAACACTGCTCCAGCCCCCATCGCAACATAATTCCAAGGCTCAACAATCCCTGCCATAAAGCCTGCTACTACCAATGCCAAGCCAGCAATCACACGCACCGCTCTATCTAAACCACCCAGATTTACTTTCATATCACACCTCCTGTTAAATCATTTTATTAGCTGATTCTAATATATTGACCCAGCCCTGTCTGTGATAAAGTCACTTAGCCTATGAATTAACCATTTGTCCTAACATGGAGCGTTCTTGCAATACAATCGTTCCACGACTTAGCGTAACCCAACCTCGGCGTTCAAAGCTTTTTAACATACGACTAATCACTTCTCGAGCCGTACCCAGTTCGGAAGCCAACTCCTGATGCGTACAGGTCAATGTGTCACCCTCACCTTCCGCCCTTGCTAACAAAACACGGGCTACACGCTGGTCCACACGACCAAAAGCAACATCTTCAATCAACATCATCATATCGCAAATACGTTCACCAATATATGCCATGGCATAGCGTCTAAAGTAATCTGATCCCACCAATAAACGTTCAAATAATTTCGGTGACAGCATAACCAACTCAACATCGGTTTCTGCCACACCTTCAGCCGGATAATCCTGCAAACCAAGCAAACATGTTGTCGTCAACATACAGCTCTGCCCTTCACCAACTCGGTACAACAAAATCTCATGCCCTTCTTCATCTATTTTATAAACACGAACAGAGCCGGAAAGAACCAAAACATAGCCTTGGCATGGATCCCCCTCACGAAACAAATGATGACCCTTGGGGGCTTGCATGATTTTTTGTTGCGCAAGTTCAGCAAGCAACTGCTTGTCTTCAATATGACCTAGCTCAGGAAACTGACCTAACCAGTTCACCATACAGTATTCAAAGCTTCTATAACCGCTTGCTTTGCTTCTTCAATACTACCATCAAACTCCGCTTTTATTCCAAAATGAAGCAAGTTATTCTCCTTGTTCTATGGGATAATTCTCTTCCATCCAAGCCATCGTACCACCTGTAACATTCGTTAGATTTTGATGCCCATAATTTTGCTCTAAAAATTCAATAGCCTGTGCCGAGCGCATACCTGATCGACAAATCACATACGCATCACCTTGTTTTGGGAACGCATCACTACATGCTGGCACGGTGTTTAATACAATGAGCTTTGCATCTGGCACATGACCTTGCACATACTCGCCTATTTCACGCACATCAATAATGGTGCATAGCTCGCCTTTTTCTTTGGCAGCCAACCATTTAGGGTATAGTTCATTCACATTGATATGTTTCATTACTTCGCCACAGGATAGCCCGCATGTTTCCATGCCTCAAAACCACCCACAACATTTTCAATATTACTAAAACCATGCTTTGCCAATAATTTGGAAGCCCGCGCCGAACGTGTGCCTGAATGGCAATACACATACACCTGCTTATTTTTTGGAACCTCAGCCAAACGATCTTCTAACACTTGCACAGGGATCAATTTCGCCCCTTGAACATGACCTTCGGCATACTCTGCAGGTGTACGAACATCCAACATTACAAATGGAATCGGCGATGTTTTACCTTGCTGCCAATGCTCAAAAGCATGTTTCACAGGTGTATTTTCATAGCCTTCAGACGTTTGTTCACCCACGCCACAAGCTGTTGCTAAAAATGGCAACATCATCAATGCAGCGATACTCATCATGAATCTTTTCATCATTTTCTCCTTTTTTCATCTTTAATCGCATAATTATATCATGAATTAATAATTTCTAAGTGACTTTGTCACCAAACATATCATTTCTTATAACTTCTTAACCATACATCATGCCTACATCCAAGCTTAATAGTGGTACAAATACCCAAAACAGGATAATCATAGTTGTTTATTTACAAACCTTATTTGCCTAACTCGGTAGGCAAGCCTGCACTTTGCCAAGAGCCCATACCGCCTGAAAAATTATATACTTCATCAAAACCAGTTCTCGCTAACTTTGTGGCGGCCACTGCCGAACGATTGCCCGACGCACAAATCACCACCAGCGGCTTATCCTTGGGTATTTCCTGCATGCGTGCATTAATCTCACCCAAAGCAATATGTACGGCCTTACTAGGGTGCCCTAATTTCCATTCACCAATAGATCGTACATCAAGCAATGTATGATCTTCATTACGAAAGAGATGATAATCGCTTGCAGACATGTTTTTCACACCCGATAACTTGGGTGCAATCAAGCGCTTCCAAAGCACCCAAAAAACAAGCGCTGCAATAAGTATATTAGGGATATTTTGTTGTATCCAATCCATTTTAACTCCTATAAAAAACAAATAAATGCAGATGAAAACACATACAAAAAGAGAGTGATTTCCCCTGTACTTACTAACGGTGATTATTTAACCGTGTTTTAAACCCAGTTTAGAGAGAATTTTTTCCATCAAACACCATTGCGTAATACCTGATTGAAGCAGGTTTACGCCAACAAATGCTGTAAACCAAAGCCATGTTGGTTCAGTGAGCACCACGCCATTGTATAATGATGATAGATATAAACTAAGCAGGATAAAACTCCCCGCGATAATACGTACTGCACGTTGTATGGTCATATTTTCTCCTTATTTTTATATTCCACTAGCTGTAGTAATGTAAGTCTTGCCTCAATCATTTTTAGCAAGGCTCACTCTCTTCAGACTTATTACGCTGCCATAGGTAATACATCAATGGCGTAATAAATAGCGTTAAAATCGTGGCTGAAATCGTGCCGAACACCATCGACACACCCAAACCACCAAATACTGGGTCAGAAATCATAATCGACGTACCTGCGATCACTGCCAATGCCGTCAATAGAATCGGCCGTGCTCGCACAGCCCCTGCTTCCAAGACAGCAGTTTTTACATCATAACCTTGCTTTTGATAGTCCAAGATAAAATCAACCAACAACGTTGAATTACGCACCACAATGCCTGCCAATGCGATCATGCCAATCATCGAGGTTGCCGTGAATGGTTGGCCTGTAATCCAATGCCCTGGGAAAATACCTATCATCGTCAAAGCTGTAGGTGCCATCACCAACATGGGCAGTATAAGTTGCCCGTAATACGCCACCATCAACAAATAAATTAGAATTAAACCAACAATAAATGCCACACCCAAATCACGGAACACATCCAAGGTTAGACGCATTTCACCATCCCAAAGCATGTGATAACCGAAGGTATCTTCAGGTGTGGTTGCGCCAAAATGCATTCCTCCTGTTTTAAGCGTCACACCGGGAATAATCTCACTACCATCCAACTGCTTATCCATATCAAGCAAGGAATACACTTGTGAACCTTGCTTGGGTTCGGCGCTGACATAACTCACTGCATGGCCATCTTTACTAAACACCGGCTTGGCGACCATACTTTGTACCACCGTAGCAATCGCCGATAAAGGCACCGAGCCTTGCTTGGAACTAACATAAATACGATTCAAATCCTCAGCATGCGCTCGCAACTCGCGTGGCAATTGCACATGTAACATAACTTGATGTCGTTCATGTTGAACATGTACAGCCCCAAAATTATAGCCTTGCAAGAAATCCCGTAATGCCATTTCAACTTGTTCTGTCGCGATACCCAAACGCGCCGCTTTCTCTTTATCGACATGAATATCATATTGAAGCTGGTTAGCACCAACTGAATCATCGACATCGACCACGTCATAGGTTTTGGCAAACACGTCCTTCACCTGCTTGGCAATGGCACGCTGCGTATCGTAATCTGGGCCATAAATTTCAGCCAATAGCGTAGCGCGAACAGGTGGTCCCGGCGGATCTTCCACCAACTTCACCGAAGCCTTGGGATGCTTGGCAAAGACAGGCGCAAGCATGCTACGCAAATCCAATACTATATCCGCAGAGCTTTCACTGCGTTCATGTTTGTTCACCAAATTCACGCGAATTTCACCCAAATGCAGTGCTGAGCGAAACAGTGCCGCACCACGTAAAATACCATTGAAATCAATCGGACCAGCACGCCCTACAAAGGTTTCATAGTCTTTAATCTGCGGATGTTGACGCAATACATCACCAATTTCACGCGCCAAAGCATCGGTTTCTTCAAGTGTCGATCCTTCGGGCAAGTCCAAGGTGATATTGAAGGTATTTTGATTGCCTTTGGGCAACATCTTTAACTCGACTGCGCCTTCTGTTAACGCACCATTGATGCCCGCAGGTCGAATAAATTGCCAGCCTGGCTCCATCATCGCTGCGACAAACAAAGCAAACACCACCACAGAGAAAATACGGCGTTTGCCTTTACTCTCCACCAAAGGCACAGCAAGCTTCATGTACAAGCGATGCACCCAATCCTTGGGTTCTTCATCTTTTTCTTCCATCGTTAGGCTGCTCATTTTGCAAGGCAAAAAGCGTTGCGCAATCCAAGGTGTAAATGCATAAGCAATCAATAAAGATGCTGCCATGGCAATAGGCGCATTAAAAGGTATCGGTGCCATATAAGGCCCCATCATACCTGTGACAAATGCCATCGGAAGAAATGCTAGAATCACTGCAATTGTAGCAATAATGGTAGGCTTACCCGTTTCGTTGGTGGCAAGAATAATAACCGAGGCTTTATCCGATAAGTTACGAACACCTTTATGCAAATGACGATGAATATTTTCAATCACCACAATCGCATCATCCACCAACAGCCCCAGTGCTAGAATCAGGGCAAAGAGCGTAATGCGGTTAATCGTTTGATCGGCAAAAAAACCAATCGCCAGCACTACAAATAAAATAATTGGAATATTCATAGTTACAATGGCTGCTTCACGCCAACCTAAAAACAATAACAAAATAATAACTACTGTAGCAATGGCAATCGCCAAATGCTCTACCAGCAAATTCACAGCATCATCGGCGCGCTTACCTGAATCACGGGTGATGTTTACCGTCACATTATCAGGGATAAAATCACCCTTAAGCTCATCCAGCTTATCCAAAACTCCTTGCGTCACGACAACAGCATTGGTACCGCGTTTCTTAGCCAAAGTAATCGAAACAGCAGGAACTTCAGGTTCACCAACGACTATTTTGTGAGCTCCTGGGCCAAACGCAATACGATGCAGCTGATTCACCTCTGAAACACCATCGGAAACATTGGCAATATCACGCAAATAAATAGCCTTACCTTGCCATGAACCCACAACCAACTGCCCAACCTCTTGGGCTGTTTTTAAATAACCATCCAGCCAAACTTTAATCACTTGATTGTCACCCACCAAGTCACCGACATTGCCCCCTCGATTGGAAGCTTGTAAAATTTGATGCAGACTATCCAAAGCAATGCCATAAGCTGCCATCTTGGCAGGGTCGATTCGAATGCGAATCTCATTATCTTGACCACCAATAATATCCGCTACCGATACACCTGATAGAGGAGCAAGTTGGTCGCGAACACGCTCTGCCAAGCGCTTTAATGCCAAGCCATCCATTGCTTGTGATGAAAGCGTAACGACTGAAACAGGCACATCATCCACATCCATCGGTTTAATCAGGGGCTGGGATGCTCCCGCTGGCAAACGATCCAAATTATGCATGATACGATCATACAATTTCACCAAACTGGCTTCTTTATCTTCGCCCACAGTAAACATTACCGTCACGACACCCATGGAGCCCATAGCAGTGCCATATGTATGCTCCACACCTGTCATCTCACGCAGCACCATTTCAAGTGGGCGTACGATTAAGTTTTGCACTTCTTCAGGGCTAGAGCCTTGCATTTTAACAATAATATTTGCCGCAGGCACATCAATCTGAGGATTTTCCTCACGCGGTGTAACTATCAAAGCCAATGCACCAATGAGAAAAATGAGGATACTAATCATCGGCGTTAAATTACTTCGCATAGCAAACTTACCCAGCTTGCCCGCAATATTTAACTGCATATTATGGTCTCCAGATTCACTCATTGTTGAATCTTCATGCCTGTTTTTAATGCAGGCTTAGCGTTCCAAATGACATGATCACCAGCATGCAAACCTGCCAACACTTCAAGCTGATCTCCTATACTTTGACCCACACGAATCAGCCGATAATGAGCAATGGATGCTGCGTCCATGACATATACCGCCGTCAATCCAGCCTGAGTCACCACTGCACCTTTTGGAATCAATAGGGTTTTACGCATGCCTGTTTTAAATCCCGTTTGAGCATACATGCCAGGGTGAATATCTTTCATTGAAGACAGTGACACTTTTACCAAAAACTGGTGCGACCCTAGATCGGCCGCTTGCACCACTTGCCGCACAACACCCTTAAAATATTTTTGCAGCGATGCAATTTTCACATCTACGCTATCCCCTTCATGAATCTGGCTAATAAAATGTTCGGACACGTAGGTTTGAACCAACAAACTACTTGGATCTTCCAATATCAAAACAGGCATACCTGGTGAAGCCAAATCGCCCTGTGCCATGCGCTTTTCTACTACGACACCACTGACAGGCGAAATCACTTCCGCATAACTTAACTGGTGCTGCGCCTGCTTAACTTGCGATTGTGCAATTTGATAACGCAATTGAACCTTATCAAATTGCTGAGATGTCACCGCAGCCTCATTTAGCAAGCTTTGATAACGCTCTAATTCAGCTTGGGCATTACTTAAGTCAGCCTTTGCTTGCACCAAGGCTTGTTTGGCATTTACAGGGTCAATATGCAATAAAACTTGTCCTACTTTGATCTGATCGCCTTCACGCACTTTTATCTCACGAATATAACCCGGCAAACGGCTACTAATCGAAACACGGTGATCCGATGTTACAGTACCACTGGAAATATAATATTCCGGAACATCCTGCCATGTTAACGTCAAATGCCCTGCCGCCTTAGTGCTTACCAGCGGCTCCTTGGAAGTGCCTTCTGAATCATTACCACAAGCAGTTAGCATCGTCATAAGCATCATGCTTACGCCAAACATCATGATAGATTTCATTGTATCGCTCCCTCATCCAATAATCCTGCTGCTAGCAGCAAGGCCGCACGTGCAATAATCATATCTGATCGTGCATGTACGATGTTTATTTGCGAATCATCCATCACAACCTGTGCATCCAGTACCGTTGAGGTTGTTTCTAGCCCTTGCTGATAGCGAAGTGATAAAATCCGTAGCGATTCCTTACTTTCTTGAAAGACTTCCTGCTCGCGCTCTAATTTTGTTTTCGTGAGTTCTAAAGATCGCCATGCTTGCCGAATTTGATTGCCGATAAGCTGTCGTTGATCTGCAATTTTCCACTGTAAACCATTATAAGCCAACTCAGCCTGTCGCTGTTTGGCATGGTCAGATCCTCCGTTAAATATATTCATACTTAACGTAACTCCAACCATCGCGTTGCCATGCTTAAGTGCTGGGGAGGCGCTATTCCACTCTTGCCCAGCCACCAAACTCACATGGGGCAAGTTTCCTGCATAAGCAATATCTCGTTGCGAGGATGAGGCATGCCAACGTTGCTGCAAGGATTGAAAATCCAGCCGTCTTTCTGATGCTTTTGATAATAATTCATCCAAACCTGCACTATGATTAGCTAGCTCTGGCTGAGATAATACTGGCTCATGAAAGCCCATGTTAACATGAGATAAATAAGCAAATGATTTATTCCCATCCTGTGATTCATCTTTCATCGCACGGGGTGAAAAAGCTTTGTCTGCGTTAACACCCATCAATAAAGCCAGCTGTTCAAGGCTTAACTGATAAGCATTGGCAGTCTCATCCATCGCCACTTGGCGACGTAACACATACACGTGAGCATGCATCACATCACTTGCCAGAACGATACCTTTACTGTGTAAAGACTTTGTGTCTTGCCAACGTTTTGTTGCCGCTTTGATGGCTTGTTTATTTGCCTCAAGCTGTTCCTCAAACTGCAATGCTTGCATATAGGTTACAATCGTTTGATAAATACGCTGCTGCTTTTGAAATTCAAAATTCAGGCTTGCAGCCTCAGCATGATATTCCGCTTGCTTATGCCCTGCTAGCAGTGCGCCTCCTGCAAACAAGGGTAAGCTTAAACCCAAACGCGATCGGTAATTTTGCAAATAACCGGGATTACTTAAACTGCTAGGCAAGAAATCTGTCGCTGTAATGGATTGCTGCTGCAACTTACTACCAAAAACCTGTAAGGGTGAATTACTATACGTCCAACCCGTCGACACATTGACGTGTGGCATGCGTTTGCCTTGCATATCCTTTACACGCTCATGGGCCTGGTCGACACGCGTGGCCTCTACCAGCAACTGCCTATTATGATTGACCACTTGATCAATGCTTTGTTGCAGGGTTAAAGGCTCGCCAGCAAGCACGGTGCTAGGTACAATGAAACACATTGATATTATGATATGGTACTTTCTTAATGTGGAAAACAACAAAAACATGTTTATATCTCCGCTATACACGTAACGATGCAATTATTGCAAATCGGGGCAGTAAATCACTTTCAGGGCTTTAATTAGCCCGGAAAATGCTGGGTTAGCAATACGATAATACACCTGTTGACCACGCTTTTCACTGACAATAACACCCAAGCCCTTCATTTTAAACAAGTGTTGAGAAAGGTTAGATTGTGATGAGTTGGTAACCTTTTCCAAGTCCCCCACACACATCTCACCATCCATTAAATGACAAGCAATGGTCAACCGTGTTTCATGTGCAAGAGCCTTTAAGCCCTCGCTTGCTTTTTGAATATTTTTATCTGGTATCATCATTCGAACTATAGGTGTATATTATAATATTAGCAATAGATAATATTATAATGCTATATTAATTTACAAAGTTACCATGCCTATTCTGACTTTTTCCGCATGATATGCGTCAAAGCTGCTGTTGTAACAATACACCAAACAGCAAACAATGCCGCAGGCAGCGCCGTTTGAGGCTCAAAATGCTCCAATGCCAACGCAACGCCCAAACCAGCATTTTGCATCCCAATTTCAATCATCAATGTCACACGGTAATTGATTTTAAATGAACAAACCGTTGCAACCCACCAGCCTAGGACATATCCCAATGCATTCACTAGCACCACCATCAACACAATCCACATAGATAACTGTGCTATACGCTCCTGATTCGCAGCTACGGCATAACTACAAATAATAATAATCGCAATCGAGGCCAAGGCTGGGGAGACTTGCTCAATATGCTTATGGAACACATGTAATTTTGGTTTAAGCAACATAGCCACAAACAAAGGCAATACCACAATCATAAAAATCGTCTGCATCATTGGCCAAAATGGAATTGGCATCCACACTCCACCCAGCAGCTGCATCAAGGCAGGCGTTATCAGTGGTGAAAGCGTCGTTGCGAGCATGGTCATAGCAATGGAAAATGCCACTGCCCCGCCTGCTAAATAAGTCATCACGTTCGAGGCCATCGCCCCAGGTGCACAACCCACGACAATAAATCCCAATGCCAAGGCTGGTGGAAAACCCAACCATACCACCACCAAAGAAGCCGCAAAGCCCAACAAGGGCATGATGCTATATTGGCTAATAACCCCAATCACAATGCTTTTAGGGTCTTTTAAAGCATCTTTTGCCTCGTCCATGGGTAAAACCAGGCCCACTGCAAACATCGTCGCTGCAAACAACCAAAGAAAATAGCCTTTCACGGGTAAAAATAATGCTGGATAAAGATATGCCAGCACTGCTGACATAAGCGTCAATATTGCCATGTTTTTTGTGATCCATTGAAACATGAAGCGATCCTTTCGGGTTAAATTTCAGACTTCCACAGACCATCAGTGAACCATGATGCAGGCTTTGCATCAAGCAAACTATATGGCGCGGCTTGATGCAACAAGAAATCTACCAATAACACCCCATCACCTTGCTGCAAAGCCAAATCACGCCGATTTATTTCCACCAACAATTGCTGTGACGTTACCGCTGGTAATATATAATCATCTGCTATCAACGCTGAATGCTGCTGTTTTTCTTCGGACACACATAACAATGACACATACGGATATTGCTCTATTTCATTCAAAGAAGAAATAACATTTAAGTCCCTTAAAAACTGATAATTATGGATAATAATAAGATGATAAATTGAAGTTTTATTCATTTTTAACGTAAATTCTTGAATATTGGGCAGTTTTTCAATTTTAGCCTGTTTAAGAAGCACGTCCAAAATCGTCAAACCATGCTTCTCAATATCTCGCATATCCACCTGAAAAACACGCCATGATTTAGCGAGTGTGCTGCGTAAATCTTGTAGGGTTCGACGGCGACCTTGCCCGTGTGGGCTAATCAGGTTGATATTTTTTCCTTGCTGTAAGAGTTCAATTAATTGATGCGTAAATTCAGGTCGTAAACAACGCCCATTCATTGCCATCAAAGCAAAGCTGGTTGCATGACACTCACAGGCTGCGCCCGTTTCATTTCATCTTTTAATTCCTGCTCAGTTAGCACATCTTTACGTACTAATAGACGAATCAGAGCATCTAATTGTTGTTGGTTTACGGCAATAGGCGCAACGTCTGAAGTTGCCGTTTTGTTCACAGTAGCCTTACTGTGCGCTGATGAAACGCCCTTTCCTTGCTGCATCATTTGCAACAATTCATCATCCACTTGGCCTGTAGCTTTTAAACCCCGCTGCCTTTGAAATCCTTTCACTGCATCACGTGTGGATGATCCAAACATGCTAGGTCTATCTTCCACGCTATATCCCATACCACGTAAAAGCTCTTGTAATGCACTGACACTTTTCCCACGCATAAACATTTTTAACGGTCTTGCCATCATCAATCTCCAAATATTTACGGGATTATTTCACATGTTCGCTGCGATATTTTACCGCAAAAACACCCGATAAAAACACAATAAACACCAATACTTGCATGCCATTAGGACGATCATCATAACCCATTAATACATGCAGCAACTCACCAAAAATACTTTCCATAGAAAGCAGTGCCGAACTGTCCCACACTGTATCAACCAAAGGCGGCAACATCTCCACCAAGACCAAATTATACGCCGCCTGTGATGCCATACCTGCTGCCAGCAGCATCAATAACCAACCAACCACCAAAAACATATGCTTTACGGGAATGCGTACTAAGCCGCGATACAAAATAAACCCAACGGTTGCCCCTAAAACCAAACCAACAGCCCCACCCCACACAATATCCCAGCCATCTTGTTGTGCTGATTGAGCCGCGCCGAAAAGGAAAAATACAGCTTCAGAGCCCTCGCGCATCACTGCTGCTAAGGTTACAAATAATAAGGCTGTTCCAGGCAAATCACCGCCGGCTACTGACTGCCCAACTTGCTGCATATGTAGTGACATTTCACGTCCATGTTTGGCCATCCAGATCACTGTCCAAGCAATCAAAATTGAAGCCAGACCCAATACCACAGCGTTAAAAACAAACTCACCATCACCACTCATTGAAGATTCCATTTCTTCCATAAACAGTGCCACAATGATGGCTCCCAACAATCCAAGCAGTGTTCCCAGCCCTATCCAACGGCGGCTCTGCAATGAGCCTGTCGTAGCAGCCAATAATACGCCCAACACAATCGACATTTCCAATACTTCACGAAATACAATAATTACTGCAGACATCATGGGCTTTCACCCTCCTGTGAATCATTTGAACAAGACTGGCATACGCCGAAAATTAACAACTGATGACCCGTCATATCAAATGAATGGTCCTGTGCCACTTGTTGTTGACGGGTTTCAATTTTACTATCACAAAATTCTTCAATATCACCGCATTTGGTACAGACAAGATGGTCATGGTGACCCTTATCTGCACGCTCATAGCGTTTTTTATCGGCCAATTGAATCGATTGAATCAGCCCCGCATTCTCCAAGGCTGCCAAACCACGGTATACGGTGGCAATGCCAAGCTGCTCACCATTTTCACCCAAACATCGCGCCAACTCTTCAGCATCCCAGTGCTGGTTTGAACGATTAATCAAATCAAGAATAGCTTGTCGTTGTACAGTGAGTCTTACCATGACGAAGAATGATAACCATTATCAATATCGGTGCAAGAAGATTGTTTAAAAAAATAACATGTAACGCTGCCTACAAAAATACCCTGTGGTTATTTGAATTAATGATTCTGTGTCTAACCAGACATTAAATAAACAGTTAGGTGAGCCATGCTTAAGTTTTACTTTTCGCAGCATCACGAATAAGCGCCAAGTGCATACGCAAACTATATAACTCATCTGCATAAGAAAGAGGCACATGAACTTTTCTTATTTCATTTTCAATACGATCCAACTCATCAAACAATGTTTGATCAGCACCTTCTGCCAAAGCTATATCAATGCGGCCTAACTCATCATACCAACGGTAAATACGGGAGCGTACCCGCCAGCGATATAGCGGTGGCATCACCTTGAATAATGGAATCAGCAACGCAACAAATGGTAATAACATGACCTTCAAACGATCTACCAGTGTCGCCGCCCAAAATGGTAAATAGCGTTGCAAAAATGGTGGTCCAGACTTGTAATAGCGCTGAGCCTCTTTGCTCAATGTTATAGCGCTATAATGCGATGTCGGAAACTCACCCTCATGGGAAAATAAAGTCCTGCCGCCATGCACATATAAAGCCGCTTGTAGTAATAAATCCTGTAAAGCTGGGTGTGTATTTTTATTGATAAGTAACGTCGCTGTAGCGGCCAACAACGTTGTATCTTTCTTGGGCATATTACTTGCCAAATTGAGTGTTCCTTGAGGCAGGCTTAAAGAAGACAGGGTTGAAATACGTCGTGTGTAGGCTTCAGCACGGGTAAAACTCAACAGTTTCACCCTGCTGCTTTGATTTAGCATCTGTACCGTCTCAGCACTTGCCCCAGCCACCAAAAAAACAGCATCCACTTTACCATTTAAAAGTGCATCAGCAGCCTTATTAGCACCAGCCGATGATAGACTGGTATTATGCTCACTCAGACCATTCTCTTTTAAAAGCTGCACACTCAAAACACGTGTGCCACTACCCTTGGAACCAACGGCAATAGACTTGCCTTGCAGGTCAATCAGCGATTTTACACCCGCATCACTGCGGACAAAGACCCAAAGCGGTTCATAATACAAGCTTCCCAATGAGGTCAGTGCATTATTTTCAGGGTTGGCAATACCGCTCTGCACAAAAGCAACATCGGCTTCACCAGCGCTTAAACGTTCAACATTTTCTTGCGATCCCGCCGACTCCAGCAGTCTAACGGAGATACCACGCTGCTTCAGGTAATCACGATACGATTCGGCATATGCATAATAAGCCCCACCTTTTGAACCGGCAGAAAGCGTTAGCGTATTGGGCGGAGCAGGATCCACAAACTGGTAAGCAAGCATGAAAGCCCCAACAGTAATCACTAGGGCAGGTAAAAATGTTTTTAGTTTATCTCTATTCATAACAACCCACACTAGAACTTTACTAAACTTAGCTCAACCAAGCATATGGTGGGTAAAAATAAGAGCCTGCATCAATGATACAGTATTCCTAATTGTGCTAGAAACTAATTTCTAGTGTGTTTCAAAAAGCTTCATTACACTTACCATCTATTTTGTGAGTTATTTTTATGGCTATGCCGTTAATTTAAAATGCACAAAACAAGACCAGCCCCCCTTTTCCACATCTGTTTAATGAGAGGCTAGACACAACGGAGGCAAAAGATGTTGAACATGAATCTTTCTGAAAGAGTGATCATTGAAACCCACGCTATGCCTTGGCAGCAAAGCCCCATGCAAGGCATAGAGCGCAAGTTATTGGAGCGTGAACATGCAGAATCAGGCCATGCAACAAGCATCGTTCGCTATGCAGCAGGTTCGCATTTTTCTTCACATACTCATCCCAAAGGCGAAGAAATATTTGTGTTGGAAGGTGTTTTCTCTGATGAAACTGGCGACTACCCAGCAGGTAGTTACATCCGTAATCCAGCAGGCAGTTCCCATGCTCCCTTCAGCAAGCTTGGTTGCACACTTTTCGTTAAACTCGGGCAATTCGATGAGGGTGATACAGATAGCGTACACATCAACACCAACGATACGCCTTGGCTTCAAGGGCAAGGTGGTTTGCTTGTGATGCCGCTTCACGAATTTGAAGGCAAAAGCACTGCCTTGGTAAAATGGCCAGCGAATGAGCGCTTTGCGCCCCACAAGCACTTTGGAGGGGAAGAGATTCTTGTGTTATCGGGAACTTTTATGGATGAATATGGCGAATATCCAACCCATAGTTGGCTACGAAGCCCTCACTTGAGTCAGCATTTCCCTTTTGTAAAAGAAGAAACTGTTATCTTGGTAAAAGTTGGACACCTCTAGCCCTATTTTTTCTTTCTCCACCGTTACCACGAAGCATCACATGGTAATAGCCGCCATCTATATGTATTATCACATGGTAATAGCCGCCATCTATATGTGTTCTTGGTTGTCGTGCCATAGGGATAACATATCTACTTCTTGAATAATATCAAGTTATGAAAGCCTGACCCCGATTGAAGAAAATGGTGGCGATTGGGCACTGTATGAACAAGTTGATTCACATCATTTGGGCGGTCTTAACTTACAACGAAACCTTCGACCCTAACGGTGGAAATCGTATTCAAAAGATTGAAGAAATGGAGGCTTGAAAATGAACTTATTGACAGGAGTTCTCAAGAAAGTATCTGACCCCAAAGGCACGAGCCGCGCAGCGGTGAAGCGTCCCACACGAGCGCATTGTTAGTGGTTTTATCATTTTGGTAAATTACTTGTATTAACACCACCAGAAGGCAAATTTCTTGTATCAACACCTATAGTTGGCGAACCGGGGGTTATAGTGCTTGGCGTCAGGTCTGGATTTTGCTCAGTATTATTTTGAATAAATGCAGCAGTATTGGAGGCATCACCGATTGCTCTGAATCTAATTTTAAGTGTTTGTATTGACTCTTTAGATAACTCTCCATGTATTTTGTTATTAAATAAATACAGCTTAAATCCTGTCTCAGCCCCGCCGCTTTTTTTCGCTACTAGCTTCAACTCTAGCTCGCCTTCATCTATAAAAAACATAGGCCTATTTTCATCACTATGCTTTTCTTGCATTTTTCTTATGTCCTCTTTTAGTTCCTCTAATGCACCGAGTATTGTTAAGCCATTTTCATCCATAAATTACTCCTTTATTTTTACCACTAACGTAAAATTGAGGGGCGTGCGATAGCGCGTTGATCTTCCCCCGATAAAACGGACACGTCGTATATTTCATGCAGCCACTCTTTCAAAATTGGCGGGGGTTGTATAGCCAATACCAGAGTGGATACGCTGATGATTGTAGAATCGGTTAATAT
>Ga0316202_10000247_pt1 | contig 74215 bp, 50 predicted proteins | sample 3monrhotite_MG_FD_204934 | JGI IMG/M metagenome (GOLD analysis project Ga0316202, IMG submission 204934) | Microbial mat bacterial communities from mineral coupon in-situ incubated in ocean water Damariscotta River, Maine, United States -... | ecosystem: Environmental > Aquatic > Marine >...
ACCCCGTGCAGCTTGCGGGTCGCCTGGTGAAGCTTGGCGACCTCAGGGTGCGCGCTGGAGCTCGAGCCGACCTCGCGGACTGGACGGCCGCCGTCTCGCTGGCTCTCCATAGCCTCCATTTCGCGAGCTGCCTCTTCCGCCTCGGCTCGCATCATTTCGGCCTCCATTCGGGCCTCCTCCTGAGCACCGACGAAGGCACCCAGGACCATGAAGCCGAAGCAGCCGGCCAAGCCGAGCCCGAACACGACCGCGATCGCGATCGCGATCCCAGAGCCGCTCGACTGCTGGCGATACTCAGGAGCGGGGCGGAACTGCATGCCCCGGTGCTGAGCGCCGTGGTATTGCCCAGCCTCGATCGCGTTGGCCTCGGCCACGAGCCCGGGGATCAGGGCCGCGTCAATGATCCAACCGATCCCGCAGAACCCGAGGGTGAACAGGTGAAGGAGCCCCATGCCGACCTGCCCCATGTAGAAGCGGTGCATGCCGTGGATTCCGAAGATGGGCCCAACAGCCCAAAGCGCGTAAGCGACGCCAGTTTCCTTCACGAAGAACCTCCCAATTGAGTCCCGGCTCCAGCGGAGGGACTATAGCGGCCATCCCGCGATCCGGCTCGTTCCAACATGCGGAGGGGGTTGGAACCCGGCACGAGAATCGCTCAACCGGACAGCAGCGCCGGTATCCGGCACAATCGAGCGGCGAGTGCGGCGGGGGGTAGCACCCTCGCGGCGTGGTGCCGCAGCGAGGAGACGTCCGTGGCCGTCGTGTTGAATCAGATCTCGAGCCAGAGCTTCGAGCACCCCGCCGATCGAGCAGCCCTCGAGGCGCTCAAGAAGACCGTCGGCTTCGACAAGCTCATGCGCACCCTGGCCAAGCACGGCGGGGATCGGATCTGGCGCGTCATGAACGAGTCGAGCAACCTCCGCCTCTCGGAGAAGCAGCTCCCCTCGATCTACGCGATCTACACCGAGGTCTGCCGTCGCCTCGACGTCGAGCCCCCGCCCCTCTACCTCCAGCACGACGTGCGCGTCAACGCCTACACGGCCGGCGTCGAGGAGCCCTTCGTCGTCCTGACCTCGGGAATCGTCGACGCCTTCGACGACGACGAGCTGGCCTGCGTCATGGGCCACGAGCTGGGTCACATGCTGGCGGGCCACGTCCTCTACGGAATGGTCGCGCGCAGCCTGGGCTCGATCCTGAGCCTCCTCGGGAGCATGGGCCCGCCGATCTTGGGGCCCCTCCTGGAGGTGAGCATTTTCACCGCGCTCATGCACTGGCAGCGCTGCGCCGAGCTGACCGCCGATCGCGCCGGCCTCCTCGCGGTCCAGGACCGAAAGATCGCGCTCCGGACCGAAATGAAGCTCAGCGCTGGACCTGCGGGCCGCATGGCCCACGAGCTCAACCTCGACGCCTTCCTCGAGCAGGCCTTGGAGTTCGAAGAGGAGGGCAACAAGCGGACCGACTCCCTCTGGCGAGCTGCCCTCGAGCACGGCCGCTCTCACCCCTGGCCCGTCAAGCGGGCCCGCGAGCTGGAGCACTGGATCGCGAGCGGCGACTACCAGGCGATCCTCGAGGGCGGCTATCAGCGCCGCGCGTCGGCGGTCTTGGCCGAGAGCGATCGCCCCCGCAAGGAGACGCCCACCGAGTCCATGGCGGACGAAGCTGAGGCTGGGATCAAGGCCGCCTTGGCGCGCAGCTATGGAGTCCACGTCGCGCCCCGGATCCCCGAGGACCCGCTGCACTTGGCCCTGGGCAACTACGTCGAGCCCCTCGACGAGGGGGAGCGGGTCGTGGCCCTCTACGACCCCTCCATGGCCGGCAGCGGCCAGCTCGGCGTCCTCCTGACCGACCGTCGAATCTGCTCCAGCGCGCGCCCCAACGCCGGCGTCTACCTCCGCGACGTCTGCACCCTCGGCGTCCCCCCGAGCGGCCTCCTCAGCGACCCGCGGCTCGAGGTCGGCGGCGTGTTCCTCAGCTTCCACACCAAGGCCGTCCGCGACGCCTTCGCCGACGCGATCTCGAGCGGGGCCGCGGCCTTCCGCGGGAGCCTGCCAGAGCGCGTTAGCTAGTCGCCGCCGCGACGCCGCGCGATCAAGCGCGCCTCGTGGCGCCCCTCCTCCAGCCAGCCCTCCTCCAGCGAGAGGACCTCGAGCGAGTCTGGGACCAAGCTCGCCAGCTCCCCGTCCTCGAGGAGGAAGCGAGCCGAGGGGTGAGGGTTCCGCTCGAGGTTGCTCAGGGTCGGCTGGCAGAAGAGCAACACGCCGCCTGGGCGGAGGGCCGCGGCGAAGCGCGGGAAGAGGTCGCGCTGGAGGTAGTGGAACGAGAGGATGACGTCGAAAGGGCCCTGGGGAAAGTCCCCTGAGGTCAAGTCCAAGGACAGGGTCTCGAGTCGCAGGCCGCGCTCCTCTGCGAGGGTCTGAGCGTTGGCGAGGCCCTCGGGCGAGACGTCGCAGATCGTGACCTCCAGCCCGCGCTCGGCGAGCCAGAGGGCGTTTCGTCCGTCGCCGCCGGCGACGTCAAGGGCTCGGCCTTCGCGAGGGAGCTGATCCTGGGCGAGCTCCAGGAACCTGGCCGGCGGACGCGCCTGAGGCCCGCGCTCGGCGTAGCGAGCGTCCCACTTGCGTTGATCAGGAGAGGGAGCGCTCACTCTCGCCCCTAGCGAGCGTTAGCTAGCCGCTCGGCGAAGTCCTTGACGCTGGCGGGACGCTTGTCCGGGTCCTTGTCGAGGGAGCTCTTGATCAGCTCGCCGAGTGACTTGGGCGCCTTGGGCGCGGCCTTCTTGAGCGGGACGAAGTCGCCCTTCTCGATCATGTCCGCGAGGTCGAACATGCTCTTGGCGAAGAAGGGGACCTTGCCAGTCAGGCACTGGTAGAGGATCGCGCCCAAGGAATAGACCTCGCTCTGCTTCGTCGCCGAGCCCCCGCCCAAGAGCAGCTCAGGGGCCATATAGAGCGGCGTCCCGATCCGCTGGCCCTCGCGGGTCAGGTTCATTTCGGACTGGTTGTCCTTGGCGAGGCCGAAGTCCGTCAAGACCGGATCCTTGCCCTCGCTCAAGATCACGTTGTCCGGCTTCAGGTCGCGGTGAAGGATCGACTGCTCGTGGGCGTAGGCCACGGCCTCCGAGAGCTTGCCCATGATCCGACGCGTCTCTTCGAGAGAGAGGGCGCCCGCGTCCTCGAGGTAGTCCTTGAGGTTCTTGCCGGGCATGAAGTCCATCACGAACCACAAGAGTCCGTTGACGACACCTGCGTCGTGGACGTGGACGATCCCCGGGTGGCTGAGCTTGGCCATGGTCCGCGCCTCCTGAATGAAGCGCTGGCGAATCTCCTCCGAGGGGTTGAAGTGCTTGAGGACCTTGAGGGCGTAGGGCGTCGGGTGCCCAGACTGGTGGCTGACCCGATACACGATCCCCCAGTTGCCGGCGTCGAGGTATTCCTCCACGGTCCAGCCTCCGACGGGGAAGCGGTCGACCTCCTCTGGGATCTTGAGCTTGCGACGGATCGCGCGGTCTGGCGGCGCTCGCTTGCCGCGGTCACGCTTGGGCGGCGGTTGTTGAGCCGGCGGCTGGCCCCCATAGCCGGGCGGACCAGGCTGGCCGTAGCCCTGAGGCTGGCCGTAACCCGGAGGCGGATAGCCCTGCTGAGGCGGGTAGCCCTGCTGGGGCGGGTAGCCCTGCTGAGGCGGGTAGCCCTGCTGAGGCGGGTAGCCTTGCTGAGGCGGGTAGCCCTGCTGAGGCGGATAGCCCTGCTGAGGCGGATAGCCCTGCTGAGGTGGATAGCCCTGCTGGGGCCCGCCGAAGCCGGGCTGTTGACCCATGTTGGACTGGCCCGGCCCCTCGACTGTCGCCGGGGGACCAAAGTCGAAGTCGATGGAGCTCCCGTCGGCGGTCACGTCTCCCGCGACCTGCTGCCAGTTGTCGACGGCGCGCTCGACGGTGCTGCTGTCGAGCATGCTCGGCCGCTGATAGGACTGGGTGTAGCGCCCGCTGTCGGTCACGTGCGGGATCTGCTGGATCGCCTCCATTTGAGAGGAGTCCATATAGGTCTGGTGCAGCTGGGCCACGATCGTCTGGTAGTGGGGAACGCTCAGGAATCCCCGCGCGACGAGGACCTGACCGAGGGTGGTCACTCCTCCCTTGGACGCGACGCGACGCACGTCCTCGGCGCAGTCTTCCAGAGTCCTCTGGTCGACCAAACCCCACGCGTTCAACGCGCGGGCCAACACCACGTCTTGGCGACTCAGGGACACCCGGGGCTCCTCCTCCTCGCAGCATATGTCAGGGAAGAGTGGCCTGCCCCCCCAAGGCGGGACCAACCCGAAACCGACCAGCTCTGTCTCTGGATTCCGCTCCGCGGAATGAGCCTCGCTCTGTTTCTGGATTCCGCTCCGCGGAATGAGCCTCGCTCTGTTTCTGGATTCCGCTCCGCGGAATGAGCCTCGCTCTGTCTCTGGATTCCGCTCCGCGGAATGAGCCTCGCTTCGCTCGCCGTCGCGATCTTCGCTCGCGGAACTCGCGTATATCCCGACCCCTGCTGCGCAGGATCGGTTCCGCCACCTTGGAGGTGTGAGCGCTCTATCTCTGTATTCCGCTCCGCGGAATGAGCCTCGCTTCGCTCGCCGTCGCGATCTTCGCTCGCGGAACTCGCGTATATCCCGACCCCTGCTGCGCAGGATCGCTTCCGCCACCTTGGAGGTGTGAGCGCTCTGTCTCTGTATTCCGCTCCGCGGAATGAGCCTCGCTTCGCTCGCCGTCGCGATCTTCGCTCGCGGGGCTCGCGTATATCCCGACCCCTGCTGCGCAGGATCGGTTCCGCCACCTTAGAGGTGTGAGCGCTCCCTTGCTTCGCAAGGGGCTGGAGGGCTGTATTCCGCTCCGCGGAATGAGCCTCGCTTCGCTCGCCGTCGCGATCTTCGCTCGCGGGGCTCGCGTATATCCCGACCCCTGCTGCGCAGGATCGGTTCCTCCACCTTGGAGGTGTGAGCGCTCTATCTCTGTATTCCGCTCCGCGGAATGAGCCTCGCTTCGCTCGCCGTCGCGATCTTCGCTCGCGGAACTCGCGTATATCCCGACCCCTGCTGCGCAGGATCGGTTCCGCCACCTTGGAGGTGTGAGCGCTCCCTTGCTTCGCAAGGGGCTGGATGGCTGTGTTCAATACAGTTTCAGGTTCGTCTCCGGTGCCCCAAAGCGGGGGCAGGGCACCTCGCGCCTTGACGGGACTTAGCCCTGGCACCGCCAGTGTTCCGTCTCCTCTCGGAAGACGGAAGGAAGGTTCGTGCATGAAGCGGATTGCCACGCTCTTGGTTGGAACGATCCTCGTGGCCTGGGCGACCACGGCCTCGGCCCAGGGAATTCAGATCGAGTTCTCGCCGGCCGAGCGCCAGCGACTGATCGACCTCGCCAATAGCCCCCGCCCGATCCAGTCCCGGGACTACCGCAAGATGGCGGAGCTCGTGTTCGGCCACGACATGGCAGCGGACGCAGCCACCGCCCGGGCCTGGAACCAGCGTCAGCAAAAGCTGAGCACCCACGACCGCTACTGGGCCGATCGCAAGGCAGCAGAGAGCACCCGCTACGTCACGCCGATCTGGAACCGCCTCAAGCAGGACCTCTACGAGAACGACCGCTCAGCTCAGCAGGGGGTCAGGGACCTCCTGGAGCGAGCCCAACAGACCGGGCTCAGCAACGTCCCCCGCTGGGGCGGCGGCTACCAGCGCCAGCTCGAGCGCGAGCTCGCTCGCCTCCGCCCAGCGCCGCGCGTCGGCGATCGCCCCTACACCCCGCTCCGAATCGACGCCAGGAATCGGCTCGCGGACGGAACCCCCTACGACACGCGCCGAGCTCCGTCCATGGAGGACTTTCCCCAGGCGCCGCACATTCTGACGGGGGTCGCGGACTGGTGGGCTCGCCAACCCGAAGACGTGCGCAAGCTCACGAACCAGGCCCTGTCGGAGCTCCACCCCTCGGCTCAACGCGCGCTGCTCAAGGAGCTCGCCGACGGAGAGATCCAGGACCAGCTCCGGCGGCCCGCCCCGAGCGCGCACCGCAACCCCGGCTGGCACCGCGGATTCCCTCCGCCAGCGCGGGCTGCGCTCCTCAAGGAATCGCCCGCCATGCAGCAGGCGATCCGAGACGGCCTGAGCCGCCTCGACCGCGAGGGTTGGAAGCGGCTCAACAACACCATGGGGCGCATGGACATGGGCGGCGCCCCAGGCAGCGCCATGCTCAACATGCTCAAGGCCAAGGCCCTCCCCAGGAGCGACAGCCTCGGTCGCAAGGCCCGGGCCGAGGCGAGCCTCGTGGACGGCAAGACGAGCTTCGACGCCTACGCGCGGATCCTCGAGCCCCAGGCTCGCGGCCTCGCCCAGCTCGAGCAACAGCGGGCCGCTCAGGAAGAGCGCGATCGCCGGCGCGAGTTCGTCGACGCGCTCCAGCGGACCCAGGCTGACCCTGGCCTCGCCGAGCGCGGACAGCGCTACGCCAAGATGTGGGAGGTCATAAACCGCACGCCGAGCGAGGAGCTGGCGGCCTTCGGCAAAGGCTTCGGCAAGCAGGGCGTCGACACGGTGGTCGGGATCGCCAACATGGTGGCCCACCCCATAGACACAGCGACTGGGATCTACCACCTCTCCCAGAACCCCGAGCTGATCTTGGTCGCCCTCGACGACGCCTCGGTCGACGGGGACGAGTTCGCGGGACGCCTTCTCTTCGAGCTCGCGCTGGCGGCGGCGACCGCCGGCCCCAAGGGGGCGCCGCTGAGCGCTGCTGACAAGGCGCGCCGAGCGGCGCAGATGTCGAAGGCCGCCGCGTCCTCGGGCAAGCTCAACCGGGCCCGCAAGCTCGCCAGGGTCGCCAAGGGCTACGCCGAGGACGCGGTCAAAGCTGGTCACCGAGACGGATCCGGAGCTCGGAACGCAGCGGAGGAGGCCAGCAAGTATCTCGACCAAGTCGGCGAGGCGCCGACAGCCGCCAACTCCCGAGGCCTCCGCGGCGCTCTCGAGACCATGACCTCCGATCCAGGTTCGATTGCCGGTCGCCGCTCTGACGCCCCCTCACCCGCGGCGGGGCCCGCCACGACCCGGAACCCCTCGGCCGCGGCCCGAGGCGCCTCCCGGTCCCGCAGCAACCCGACCCGCGGCCCGCCGGACGCGACCCAGACGCTCGTCGGGACCCTCGACGCGAGCGCAGACTTCCCCGTCGGGAGCGAGGTCCGTGTTCCTCGCAGCGACGGCACAGTCAGCACGGGAGTGGTCGAAGGGCGGACTCCCGAGGGAATACGAGTCCGAGTTCCGACCGCCGACGGGGGGACTGGGCACAAGATCCTGCCCCCCAAGGTCCTCGCGGCCCACAACTCCGTCGTCGCGGCGACGCCGAACCCCAAGTCGCTCTTTCCCGTGGGCCAGCCCGTCGACGTCCCCCGGACTGGGGGCGGCACGACGCCGGGGCAGGTGCTCGAGCACTACCCGAACGGCAACGTCAGGCTCGGCTTCGGCGGTCGCACCAAGATCATCTCCGGCGACGACTTGGCCAAGGCCAACCCGGGACGACTCGCGAAGCAAGGCCACGTCCCGCCCGGATACGTCCGCAAGGTCGGCGACGTCGACCACCTGCCCGACGGCGCGATCCTTCCGAGCAAGGGAACCGGCCCTGCGGTCGCGATCGACGCCAGCCACCCGGCCCTGGCCGACCTCCTCGCCAAGGCCAGGAAGATCGGCAGCGGCTGGGGGAGCGACGTCTCGAAGGTCAAGAAGCTCCAGCAGGCGATCAAGAACAAGATGCCTGACCGACTGGCTGAGTGGCAGGCCTTCGAGGCTACCCAGGGTGGCAAGGGCGCCCTCAGCCTCGGCGAGTATCTCGAGGAAGGCTGCGGGGTCTGCAAGCAGAACGCCCTCGCGACGCAGGTCGGGCTCCAGGAAATGAACATTCCCTCGCGTTACGTGCGCGGGGTTGTCGAGCGGGGGGGCTCGCGAGGCGGACACGCTTGGGTCGAGGCCAAGCTCGGCGGCCAGTGGTACGTCCTCGACAACCTCTGGGACCACTGGAACTTGCTCCCAGCCGATCAAGCCTACGGGCGAGCAGGAATCACAGCCGACGGTTCGCGCTTGGTGAAGGGCGAGGACATCTCCGCGACCGTGCTGGTCCCCAACCGATAGCCCCCAGAGGGCGGACTGAGGGCGATGGGGAGGCCATGTGGATATCTTTGGCCTCGAGGGCCTCCTGAGAGCCTCTCAGAGACCATCCGAGGCCGCCAATTGCCCGTTCTAGGCCGTTTGGAGCCGATCCAGGGGTGCGATTCGACGATTGACCTCGCCCCACCCCTGACCTATCATTCGCGCGCTCGTCAAGGGGCACGCAAGCCCCCTCACCACGAGGTTCATGACTTTGGCAGCAGGCCTTCTAGCCCTCGCCGCACCTCCCCTCTGGAGGTCGCCGCGCGCTCGACAAGCGCGGCGAGTCGTCTCGTTTAGAGAACAACGAGCACCGTCACCAGACGCTTCTGGCCCCACACATTTACGCAGCCATCTCGGCAGCAAACCTTTCGCAAACTGCGGCGTCGCCGTTGCCTGGGCGAGCACCACCACCAAGTGGGCTCCGCAACCAACCAGCGGTCCCGCGGCGGGAAACCCCCGTCCGCGTGGCATTCGATTCCCCGCGATTCCTACCCCTCTTCGATCGAGCGCTCAGCGCGGGTCGCAGGAAGGGTCGGTAGCGCGCTCACGAGGCAGGCCTTTAGGCCTCAGCGGGAACCCAGGCGCCAGACGCCGCCTGGAGAACTCTCATGTACAAGAAGAAGTGGAACCTCAGCAAGAAGCCCTTCGAGAACGATCTCGACCTTGATTTCTTCTTCGAGGAAACCAAGCACCACAAGCAGGCGCACATTCGCCTGCTCTACGCCGCTGAGCAGCGCAAGCCCCTCGCGCTCCTGATCGGCGAAGGCGGCGTCGGCAAGACCTACGTCGCTCAGACCGTCCGCGCCAAGCTCAACGAGCGCAAGAACACCCTGACCGGCTGGGTCTGCGCCAGCGGGCTCGAGAGCTCGTCTTTCCTGCGCGCCGTCAGCCTCTCGCTCGGCCTCAAGGCCGCCGCGACCCGTGAGGAGCAAGCCGCCGCCCTGGTGACTGCCCTCGGCAAGCACGCGGGCAAGAAGGGTCACACGATCCTCTTCGTCGACAACGTCGAGGCCGCTGACCAGCGCTTCCTCGACGAGGTCCGCTACCTCCTCGACCAGGTCGGCGCCGACGGGCGTCCCCTCCTGACGATCGTCCTCGTCGGACACCCCCGCCTGCGCGGGAACCTCAAGCGCCGCCAGAGCCTCGTCTCGCGCCTCGAGGTCGGCTACGAGCTCCTGCCCTTCGAGGCGGACGAGGCTCGGGCTTACGTCCTGCACCGGATCGCCGAGGCCGGCGGCGCCGAGGACATCTTCGACGAGAGCGCGCTCGAGAAGGTCGTCGCTGACTCCCAGGGCTACCCGCGTCGCCTGAACGCCGTCTGCGACCTGGCCCTCCTGATGGGCATGATCGACAAGCTCGAGCAGATCGCAGCCAAGCAGATCGAGGAGGCCAGCCGCGAGCTCGGCGAGCTCCACGCCATTGGCAGCGGCGGCGGAAACAACGACCGCGACGAGGGCGGCCGTGGCCGTGGACGTGGCCGTGGCGGCCGCGACCGGGATCGCAGCGAGCGCAACGAGCGCGGCGATCGCGAAGAGGGCGGCCGGGGCCGCGGACGTGGCCGTGGCGGCCGTGACCGCGACCGTGACCGTGACGAGGGCGGCCGCGAAGGCGGACGCGGTCGTCGGCGCCGTGGTGGACGTGGTCGCAAGGAGCGCGAGGAGGGCGGCGACGCCGCCGCTGAGACCTCGGGCGACGACAGCGACTACGACTTCAACGCAGAGGAGTACAAGGACATCGAGAGCATGAACGAGCTGATCCAAGGCTCGCTCAAGGTCGTCCCTGGCAACGGCCGTCGCCGTCGCAAGAGCAGCTCCTCCAAGCGCCCCGAGCGCGGTGACCCCCTCCAGTACTTCGACGGCCCCGGCGGCGAAGAAGGCGGCGAGGCTCAGGCTGAGGAGACCGAGACCAGCGAGGACGGCGAGAAGAAGAGCCGCAGCCGCGGCCGACGCGGTCGCGGACGTCGCGGACGGAAGTCTGAGGACGACACCAGCGAGGAGACCACCGCGGTCGCCGAGACCAAGGACGACGACTTCGGCGGTGGCCTCGACGCCTCCGACGAGCGCGAGCCGGTCAAGGCAGCTGCGGCTCCCAAGGCCGCTCCTAAGGCCAAGGCCGCTCCCAAGGCGCCCGCTAAGGCGGCTGTCAAGGCGGCTGCCAAGGCGCCCGCTGAGGAAGACGACTTCGCCGCTGGCCTCTAGGCCCTAGGCGACAGGCTCCGACCTCGGTCGGAGCCAACAAATCTCGACGCCCATGAGGGCTCGAGCGAGAGCGGACTGGGGAGACCCGGTCCGCTCTTGGTGTTTGCTGGGGGCTGCGCTCACCCCGAAGCCCTGGGTCCGGGCCCCTAGCCCTGCTTCCTTCGAACTCCGCCACCGGATCGCGTGATCCAGAGGCGCCAGCAGTTACCCCCAGTCTCCCTCGGACACTTAGCTGTAGCCTCTCCCCCTCAGAGGACTAGGGTCGGGGAATGGCGCTGACGATCGTGTGGTCCGAGTTTCTCCAAGCCCACCAAGGCCTCGGCATAGACGCCTTCCTCGAGCAGGTCAGCGTCCCCTACCTCTTGGTCCTCCCCGACACTTCGTCCTTGGACGACTCGAGCATGGGGATCGAGACCCTCCACGACCTCAGCGAGAGCAAGGTAGACGCCCTCGCGGCGCCAGCCATGTTTCGCTACGCGATCCCGCTCACCAAGAGCGAGAACTCGAACCCCTTCGGGCACATGCTGACCGTCGGTCGAGCTGCGAACAACGACCTCGTCCTCAAGAGCAAGCTCGTCTCGAAGTTTCACGCCTACTTCCGCCAGCTCGGGAGCTCCTGGAGCCTCTGCGACGCCAGCTCCTCCAACGGGACCTACCTCAACGGCAGCAAGCTCGCGCCCGAGCGCTCGCGTCCGCTCAAGAGCGGCGACCAGGTCGGTTTCGGCAAGGACATAACGACGCTCTTCTTGCTCCCCGAGGCGCTCTTCGAGCTCCTGGCTCAGAGCTGACTCGGCCCAGAGCTAGAGCGTCGGGGGTCGAGGAGTCCTTGGCGCTCTAGACGCGCCGCAGCGGCCACCAGAGCTCCCTCCAGAGCCACGCGCAGGGACCCCGAGTCGTCGAGGGCCTCCGCGCACTCGGCCACCGCCTGGCCTGGAGCCGCCCGCAGCCCGCGCCGAGCGTGCAACGTGCAACGAATCCCCTCCACGGCGGCTAGGCCGCACGCTAGAGCTCGCGGCGCTCGCAAGACTGAAAGCCCATGCTCGGCCTGGATCGACTCCATGAGCTGGCGAAGCTCGTCCATGTCGTCTCCCGCAGCGGCTAGCGCTCGCTCGGCAGCCCGACGTGGATCGAGGCTCCCCGAGCCTGCGCTCTCGCGAGCGTCGACCGCCGCCCCTGCGACCTCGATCAGCGCCAGCCCCAAGATCCGCGCGGTCCCCTCGCCCGCGGGCCAAGAGCTCAAGCGCTCGACGCAGAGCCCTGCGGCCACGAGCGGCCCACAGATCCAGGCCCGCCGGTCGACCTCGGCCCAGGCCTCGACCCACTGCGCGAGGTCACGGGGCGGCACCTTTCCCCCAAGGGCCAGCTGCGCGACCCCCTCGCCCGCCAAGGCGCGCAGCTCGACCGCAGGCTGGGAGGCCTCGCCGCCGCGAAGCCTGGCGCGCAGGAGCGCTGCCGCGCCCTCGAGGTCGCCCGGCTCCGAGCGCTCGGCGGAGCGGCTGCGCGCGTCGAAGGAAGACCGAGTCTCACCGGCCACTGGCTAGCCTCGCCGAGTAGGGAGCAGAGCTAGCGCGGACCCGCGGAGCGGAGCGACTCGGTGATCCCGCTCCGGCGCTTGGCGTCGATCAGGCCGTTGCCGCGGATCAGGGACTCGTCAGCGTCGCGAAGGGCCTTGGCGACCGCGGCGCGGCGCTCGAGGGTCTCGGCGACCTCCACCTGGCCGCGGTCACGGGCTTGCTCAGCCAAGCGCGTGAAGAGCGCGGCCTCGTCTTCGTAGGCCTGGAGGCGGTTCGTCCCCGCGCCGGCCAGGGCGTCCGCCAGGGACGACTTGGCGCGGTTTCGGCCCCAGGCCGCCCAAGGGTCCGTGCGGCCAGACCAGGGGTCGCCCTCGGACCCAGCGGCGCCGCCGCTCAGGAGCCAGTCGCGGTATTGGAGCCCGTCCAGGAAGGAGGTCCCGCGGCGGTTGCTGAAGTAGACCTCGTCGAGGTGCTTCTTGCGGTTGAGGTTGAAGCTCTCGACGTAGGTGTTCACGTCCTTGCTGATCTCAGCCTCGGACTCCGAGAGGAGGTGCTCGGCGTAGGCCTCGAGGGAGCCGTAGCGAGCGATCATGCGCGCCTTGAGCGAGGGGTGCGCCTCGACGCGCTCAATGGCGGCCTGGCGCTTGTCGGCGTCGATCTTGGCGCGCCGCGCTAGGCCCTCGAGTCGCTGGGCGAGCTGCGCCTCGTCCATGTGGAGCGGCCCGTAGAGGAAGTCGCGATAGCCGATCCAGGCCTCGTGATAGGCCTCGGCAGCGGTCGCCGCGGCCTCGGGGGTCACGTCCTTGCCGTTGATCGCCTTGAGGAGCTCGACCCCAGCCTCGGCCAGCTCCTCGCGAGCCGCCTCGCGGTCGAGGTAGGCGTTGACGTTCTGATCGATCTTCTCGGCGAAGTAGAGCACCACCGCCAGCTCGGCCGCTGTGTAGAACCAGCCCCCGACCTTGGCCAAGCGAGTCGTCTTGAGCCCGACCCGCGCCAAGACGCCCGTCTGGCGAGCCTTCTTGAGGTCCATCACCCAGCGGATCCCCTTGACGCCGGTCTGGACCAGGGTGCTCGAGAGCCCGAGCGAGCCGAGGGTGATCGCGAAGGTCTTCCCCTCGAAGGTCCCCTCCAAGATCATGGGCAGCGCCATGCCGGCGGCGAGGGTCAGGTTCGTCTTGAGGAGACCGTTGACGAAGGTCGGCTTGATGAAGCGCTGGAGATACTTGACGTAGGCGACCTCGCCCACCCGGGCCCCCGCCACGAACAAGCCGTAGTGCTTGTAGAAGTCGGTCGTCATGAGCCCGTCGAAGAACTCCTCGATCCGGGCCCGGTCGCCCGTCGCCGTCACGACCGCGACCTCCTTGAGGAAGAGCGCCATCCCGAAGTGAGCCAGGCCGCCGACCTCGCGCAGGGCGCGATCCCGAGTCAGCTCCTTCCACTTCAGGGTCCCGTCGCCGCGGCGATACCGAGCCAGGCGGTCCGTCGCAGCGGGACGGTTCGGGAGGAGCGAGCGGAACAGGGTCTCGCCGAGGCCCGTCTCCTGAGCCCAGGTCCGGACTTCGCTCCGGGCCTTCTCGAGGGCGACCTCGTAGCCGCCCTTGGAGGCCGTGATCCCCTCGGCGGTCGCGATCATGCGCGCCAGATAACGCTCGGCGCGGAAGCGCACGTCGCGCTGGGTCGGCTGGGAGAGGTAGTCCTGGCCTTGCCACTGGAGGAGGGGCAGCAGGACCTGGGGGCCGCCGCGGAGGCCGATCACCTCGAGGGCCTTGTGAGCCTTGCGCGAGAGGGTGCGACCTTCGGCCTCCTTCGCGTAGCGAGCCGCGAGCTCCACCAGCGTGCCCTCGGCGGCAGGGAGGCCGGCGTGGCGCCCCCGCGGCGAATCGGAGGCCGTGATCCCGCGCGAGAGGAGGCGGACCAGGGCGTCGAGCTGAGTGATCGAGCGTTGTCCAGGGGTGACGCGGACCTCGATCGCGTCGCCGACGGCCTTGACCTGGACGGCCTGGCGATAGCGCACGCCCTGCTTGGCGCCCGCGTGGGCGACCTCTTGGAGGTAGAGGGCGGCGTTGGCGCGCTTGGCGAGGGCGTCGGCCACGGCCAAGGCGCGGCTCCCGTCACGGACGGGGAGCAGGAGCACGAGGTCGGGGCGCTCGCCCGAGGTCTTGAGGCGCCCGAAGACCTGGCTGTTGCTGGTCTCGCCCTCGAGGCGGAGCGTGGCGTCCTTGCGGAGGGTGACTTCGTCGAGGGCTCGCTTGAAGCTCTCGGTGTCGAAGGCCGGCGGTCCGCGCACGTTGCGGCTCATGAGCCCCTCGTAGCGCTCGGGGTCGAGGCCGAGGTCTTGCAGGACGCGGCGGAGCTCGGCCTTGGCGGCGGCGGGGTCGGCCTCGCCGTAGAAGATCGCTGGGTTGGCGCCGGGCGGGAGCGGGGCGCGCCGAGGCGCGGGGACCGTCTTGCCCTCCGCCGCGAGCGCCTTAGCCTTGGCGACCAAGGCGCGGTAGAGCTCGATCTGGAGGGCGTGATTCTTGGCCGAGCTGAGGTCGAGGTCGTTCATGCGGAACTCGACCGAGCCGCTCCCAGCGGGCAGGTTCGGGTTCAGCTGGAGGAAGTTCGCCAGGTTCAGGGAGCGATACTTCCAGCCCTTGGTCGAGAGGTCCGCCACCTTGTGGTGCCTGGCCTCCGCCTCCGCGCGGGCTGCGAACAAGGCCTCGATCTTGGCCCGGGTCCGCTCGCTCTCGGGCAAGCGCTCGAGCTCCTGGAGGAGGTCGGGGTGGTCGATATAGAGCGGCCGGTTGAAACGGTTGACGTAGGCGCCTTCGGGCCCCATGCGAGAGCCAGCCGCGCCGTTGAAGATCCCGGCCCCGCGGGAGGGCGCGAGGAGCCGCCGGAGCTGGGGCTCGAGGGTCTCGTGGAGGTTGATCAGGTTGATCAGCCCCGTCGCGTTGCCCCGGGCGTCGACGAGGCCCTTGCCGTCGACGTGGATATGGACCGAGGACTGGAGCCCCTCGCGGATCCGGCCGCTCTCGCGCACGGCCCGTACGACCCGCTCGACCTCGGCCGGGTCGCTGAGGCGCGGCGTCACGAGCTCGAAGTCGACCTGCTGCCGACCCCCGCCCGTGACCCACTCGGGCTCGACGCGCCAGCGCCGCCCCTTGGCGTCGAGCCACTCGGCACGCATCAGGGCGCGCTTGGAGCCGTTGGCGAGGGTCTTCTCGAAGTCGACTCGCGTGATGTCCTTGGGGTCGCCGCCGTAGGCGCGGACCAGCGGCTCGAGGATCTTGCGATAGTCCTCGAAGGTCCGTTCGCTGACCTTGAAAGGTGTCCGCTCGCGACCTCGGAGCTCGAGTTCGATCCCGAAGTCCAGCCCTGCGCCTGGAGTCGGCTGCGCGGCGGCCGGCTCGACGAAGGAGAGGAGCCCCGCCAAGACGAGGAGTGAGGCCGCGAGGCCAGCGCGGGAGGGAGCGAACCCGGAGCCCTGGCGCGCGCGGCGCCTCGCTCCCGTCAGCTGTCCTGCCCGCTCTGGCATGGAGCCCTAGTCCTCCTGGGGAGCGTTCCCGTTGCGGGCGCCCTCGCGCATGGCGTCGGTGATACCCGTGCGCTTGGTCGCGCCGATCAGACCCTCGCCCTTGATCAAGGCCTCGTCAGCCTTGGCCAAGGCGCCCACGATCTCGCGGCGCTTGTCGATCTCCGCCGCCAGCTCGTCCTGACCGCGATCGCGGAGGATCGCCGCCATGCTGGCGTAGACGCTGGCCTCGTCCTCGTAGGCCTGGAGGCGGTTCTTGCCCGCGCCGCTGAGGGCGTCGGCCAAGTCTTCCATGGCCCGCTCACGACCGAGGGTCGCCCAGCGGTCGGTCCGGCCACCCCAGGGATCGCCAGCCGCGCCCGCCTTGGCGCCGTTGAGGAGCCAGTCGCGGTTCTCGAGGTCCGACATGAAGGCGTCCGCGCGCTTGTTGCTGAAGTAGACCTCGTCGAGGTGCTTCTTCCGGTTCAGGTTGAAGCTGTTGATGTAGGTGTTGACCTGGGTCTCGATCTCCTTCTCGGACTCACCCAAGAGGTGATCCGCGTAGGCCTCGAGCGACCCGTAGCGAGCCTCCATGCGCTTCTTGAGCGCCGGGTGCTGGGCGACCCGCTCGACCGCGGCCTTGCGCTTGTCGGCTTCGATCTTGGCTCGCCGCGCCAGGCCTTCGAGGCGCTGCGCGAGCTGAGCCTCGTCCATGTGGAGCGGGCCATAGAGGAAGTCGCGATACTCGATCCAAGCCGCGTGGTAGGCCTCGCTGGCCTCGCGGATCTTGTCAGCGGTCGCGTTGGGGTCGTTGACGGCCTTCACGTAGTCGGCGCCAGCCTTGCCGAGAGCCTCACGTGCCGCCTTAGCGTCGAGCCAGGCGTTGACGCCCTTGTCGATCTCTTCCGCGAAGTAGAGGACGACTGCCAGCTCGGCCGCGGTGTAGAACCAGCCGCCGAAGCGCGCCAGTCGAGTCCCTTGGAGGCCGACCTTCGCGAGGACGCCGGTCTGGCGAGCCTTCTTGAGGCTCATGACCCAGCGGATCGACTTCATGCCGCCCTGGACCGCGGCGCTCGAGATACCGAGCGAGCCGAGGGTGATCGCGAAGGCCTTACCTTCAAAGGTGCCCTCCACGATCATGGGCAGGGCGATACCAGCAGCCAGGACCAAGTTCGTCTTCAGGAGACCGTTGACGAACTTCGGCTTCACGTATCGCTGGAGATACTTGACGTAGGCGACCTCACCGACGCGCGCGCCGACCACGAACATTCCGTAGTGCTTGTAGAAGTCGGTCGTCATGAGCCCGTCGAAGAACTCCTCGATCCGGGCGCGATCGCCGGTGGCGGTCACGACGGCGACCTCCTTGAGGAAGAGCGCCAGGCCGAAGTGGGCCAGGCCGACGCCCTCGCGGAGCGCCCGATCCTTCGTCAGCTCCTTCCACTTCAGGGTGCCGTCGGCGCGACGGTACTTGGCCAACGCGTCGACCTCGCCCCGCGCGACGCGCTCGAGGTTGCCGCGGCGACCGCGGAAGGTCCCGTAGCGGAACAGGTTCCGGACCCGGTTGAAGAAGTTGTCGATATAGCTCGAGCCGAGGGGACGCTCGAAGGCGTCCAGGGCGGCCTTGACCTCAGCGGCGCTGACGCGGCCCGCAGCGGCCAGGGCCGAAGCCTCGACGATCCGCACAGCCTCGGCGTCAGCGACGCGCTCGACCTTGATCCCGGAGCCGTGGGCGGCCTCGTGACCCATGATCAGGCCCAGGACCTTCATACGGAACGCGCCGCGCTCGGCGGGCGTCAGGGTCGTGCCCCGCTCGTAGATCTCGTTGAAGAGGCCCGTCGAGAGGCGGACTTGGTTGCCCTTGAGCTCGGCCAAGATCCCGTTGCTCTTCACGATCTCGAGCTTGAGGTCCTTGAGGCTCTCCATGCCCTTCTCGATGGTGCGCGCGCTCTCGGCGTCGTTGGCGTTGCGAGCCTCGGCCAAGCGCTCGCCAAGGCGGGCCTTGGCGCCCTCCTTGACGCCGGCGAAGAGGCGCTCGACCGTCTCCATGGACATCTTGCTGTCTACGAAGGGCCCGTTGGCCCCGCGAGCGCGGCTGAAGCCGGTGCCCTCGTTCGCCGCGTTGCTCGTGACGCTGACCTCGGACGGGTTCGCGCGAGGCATGAGCGAGCGCAAGAGCGCCTCGCTGAGCTTGTTCTCCTTGGCCCACTTCTTGGTCTTGAAGCGAACCTGGCGGGCGATCTCGTCGTAGTTGAGTCCCGGGGCCCCAGCGGCCTTGGTCCGGGTCTCAATGATCCGCTTGGCCTCGGCCTCGGTCAGGCCGAGTCGGCGCAGGTCCTCGAGGGTCGCGGTGCCGACGTTGACGCCCTTGGCGGTCTCGAAGGCCTTCTTGGCCGAGGCCTCGCTGAGGCCTGCCTCGATGAGCTTCTCGACGCTGCTGAGTGAGTTGCCCGCGGTGCGAGCCTCGACCAGCTTGCGCGCCTCCTCGGCGCTGATCCCGAGGCGCGACTTGAGGTCGGCCTCGCTGGCGCGGGTCAGGTCCACGCCGTCGGCGAGGAGGACCTTGGCCAGGGCCTCGGTCGAGAGGCCCGTCCGCTCAGCCATGGCCTCGAGGGTCGCGGCCTTGGGGTCGAGGGCGCTGGCGCGCTCGAGGAGCTTGTCGGCCTCGACCTCGCTCATGCCCGCGCGGGTCAGGCCCTCGCGATCGAGGTTGTGCTTGTCGCGGAGGCTAATGATCCGCTCGGCGACCTCGTTCCCGAGGCCGAAGCGCTCGGTCAGGACCTCGGCCTTGGCGCTCTCGAGGGGCGCCTTGGTCGTGTGCCGCTTGATCAGCTCGGCCTTGGCCTCGCTGAGCACGCCCGCCTCGACCAGGGCCCGCGCCGCCTTGTTTGCGTCGTAGCTCTCCCAGGAGTTGCTCGGGTTCTTACCGACGTTGTTCGCGTCGCGGAAGTTGACGATCCGGCGCGCGTCCTTCTCGGAGATTCCAGCCGCCTCGAGGGCAGCCTTGTTCGCGGTCGCGAGCTCGAGGCCCAGACCCATGACGCGGTTGGCCTCGGCAGCCGAAAGCCCAGCGCGCTTGAGCTCGGCCTCAGAGGTGATCTCGTTGGCGTTGCGGAAGTCAATGATCCGGGCCGAGAGGGCCTTCGAGAGACCGGTCCGCTCGTGAATGCTCTTGGCCGTGGCCTCGGCGTTCATGAGATCCAGCCCGCCGCTGCGCTCGATCATGTCGAGGAGCTTGGCCTCGGGGACGCCAGCCCGCTCCATGGCGTCGACGACGTCCATGGCGTTCCGATACTCGGCCAGGCTCTTGGCCGAAGCCTCGCTGAGGCCGAAACGAGCCCGCATGTCGGAGCTGGTCAGGTCGACCTCGGCCAGGTTGGTCGCCTTGAGCTCGCTCAGACGGGCGCCGCTCTCGCCGCGAGCCAGGGCCCGCGCGACGTCCTCAGCGGACGCCAGTGTGCCGCCAGCGGCGCGATACTCGACGAGGGCCTTGGCCTCGGCGTCGGTGACTCCGAGGTGCTTCTTGAGCCCAGTCTCGTTGGCGACGCTGAGGTCCAAGCCGAGCTCGCCGCTCATGACCTTGTTGGCCGTGAAGCGGAGGCTGCGGAGGTAGGCCTCGCGCTGATACTTGATGTCGCGACGGGTCGACTCGTCGAGGGAGGCGTCCTTGTCCCAGGGGAGGAGGGCCGTGGCGACGTTGGTGGAGTAGGTCCGAGCGCGACCCTTGGCCTTCTCGCCATACTCGTGCTGCAGGCCGTCCATGACCTTGCGCATCTCGGGGGTCATGGTCTTGCCCTCGACCTCCATGAGGTAGCGCTCCATGTGGTCGACGAAGCGCAGCGACTCGTGCGCAGCGCCTTGACCGGTCATGGGGAGGACGTTGTCGGTGTGCTTCCAGGGGCCAAAGTTGCCGGTCTTGAGCGCCTCGGTGTAGATCTTGGCCAGGCGCTCGATGTTGTCGACGTCCTTGGTGAAGCCGCGAATCTCGAGGTCGAGGTAGCTCTTGTCGTGGGGAACCGTGCTCCGAATCGTGGCGCGCTGACTCGACTTCATGTTGGCGATGTTCTCGATATCGCCAGGCTTCATGCGAGCGTTCGACCAACTCTTCATGGAGGTCATGGTGCCGAGCTTGCGAGCGCGCTCGAGCCAGACCCAGTTGCTGCTCCGCTCAATGAAGTCGGCAAGCTGCGGGCCCTTGGCCTCCAGCTTTGACCAGTCGACGCCGTTGTCGCGCATGTGGAGGTGGAAGCCCTTACCGCTCCGGCCGGTCAGCTTCTTCATCTCGCGCATGCGGTCGGTGGTCTCGCCGACCGACTCCATGGGGAGGCTGCGGATCTCCCAGTTACCCGTGCCCTCGACCTTCCAGTTCGGATCGAGGAAAGGGAAGCGCTGGAGGTCGAGGTCGAAGTGCTGCGGGACCGAGCTGCGGTTGGTGCCAACCTTCAGGTCGTAGTAAGCAGCCTTCTCGGCCTTGGACATGGTGTCCCAGCGCGCGTTCGTCTCCGCGTCCTTGGGGCGAGCGATCTCGGCGAAGCCGCTCCCCGAGCCCTCGAGCTCGAAGCCATAGGTGAAGGCCTTGCCGTTGTGCTCAACGCGCCCGCGGGGGAGGTTATCGAGGAGCCCCTTGAACTCGGTGTTGGTCGGCTGGTAGCGGTGCCGGGCGACGTTGCGCTCGAGGAGGGGCTCGAACTTGACCGGGTCTAGGCCCAGCTTCTCGATCATTTCGCGGGCCGCGGCCTTGGCCTCGGCTGGGTCCTGCGGGGTGTTGTAGTGCGAGGGGTTCTCGCCCGCGGGCATGGCCGCGCGAGGCTTGTAGCGCACGGTCTCGCCGGCCTCGGCCAGGGCCTTGGCCTTCTCGACCATGGCGCGGTAGAGCTCGGCCTCGAGGGCGTGAGTCTTGGGGTCCGAGAGGGCGTGGAGGTCGAACATCCGGAACTCGACCACGCCGCTCCTGCCGTCGTGGATCTCGTTGATCTGGAGCGCCTTGGCGAGGTTCATGGACCGATACTTCCAGAGCTTGGTCCGGGTCTCGGGGTCCATGGGGTCGACCTCTTGGAGGGTCGCCTCGCGGGCTTCGCGCGCCTTGAAGATCGACTCCAGGCGCTCACGGGTCCGCTCCTCAGGGCGGAGGGCGTCGATCTCGGTCAGGATGTCAGCGTGGTCAACGGCGATCGAGCGCGCGAAGCGGTTCTCGTGGCCGCCGCCGCGGACCGGGTTGAAGAGGCGCCGCAGCATTGGCTCGGCGTTCTCGTGCATCACGATCAAGTTCGCCAGAGCGCGGGCGTCGCCGTTGCTGCGAATCATGTCGCGGGCGTCAATGGTGAGGTGGACGCCCGACTTGAGCCCTTCGCGAACGATCCCTGAAGCACGAATGTTGCTCAGGACGCCCTCGACCTCCTTGGGCTCCGCCATGGGAGGGGTAACCAGCTCGTAGCCGTCGTAGCCAGAGGAGGCGACGAACTCGGGCTCGATCATCCACTTCCGACCACGGGGATCGGTCCACTCGGCGCGGAACAGGCCGCGCTTGCCGCTCGGATACTTCTCGAGGTTGGTGGTCGCCTTCTCGAAGTCGATCCGCTTGATCGTGTTCGGGTCACCGTTGTAGTGCCGCACGACCTCACGCATCAGCTTCTCGTAGTTCTCCCACTTCATCTCTTCGAAGGAGACGATTCGGTTGCCGCGACCGGCGAACTCGAACTCCATGCCGAAGAGCCGGCCCTCGCTCTCATTAGCGGGCGGAGCTACGTCGTTGGGTCCTGGCTGGGCTAGAGCCGGCGTCGCCAAGAGGAGCGCGCAAGCGAGCGAGCTCGCGAGGAAGGATCCAGCCGAAAAAGCACTGGAGCGAAAGAGCGAAGGGCGCCGAGAAACGAGTGAGCGCATTGAACCCCCAAGCCAACGCCGACTCGGACCCAAACGAGGCCGAGCGAGCGCGGATGATGATGTGTGCGTCAGGCGCACCGACGATGGCGCGTCCTGAGCGTCGCGGAGTATTTATACAAAGCCCGGTCCGGCGATGAAAGATCTATAAGGATTTCCTGACTAAGGACTTGGCCCGTTTGAGCGTGCCTTTGGTAGACAGCCGCGTGCCAGATTGGGCTCACGCGCCACGCACCGCGTCACGATCCTGCGATGGATATGAGACGGTTCGAATCCTCCTGCCGGGCTGGTTGTTTCCGCATTGTGCTTCTGGCATAGTCGCCCGATCGGGGTGGCAAAAACGCCACCCACCTTTGGATGGGAGCATCCATGGGCGCGGAGAAGCGTCGCTACCGCAGACTTGATACGGACCTCGAAGCTAGGGTTAAGAGTCTCTCTGACCCCGGCAGCGAGCCGATCGACGTCCGTATTGTCAACCTGGGACCCGAGGGAGCTTTTCTCTTGGCTGACGGGGATCTCGTACCGGTTCAGAGCCAGATCGCGCTCGACTTCCGGATCGACTCCTATCCCAAAGAGATCAACGTGATCGCGAAGATCCTCTGGCACAAGAAATCGGAGAACCAGCGCGGCATGGGCTGCCAGTTCGTCCACATTCCGCTCTTCGAGAAGAACATCATTATCGACTACATCTTGCGCCGCTACGCCGAGCACCAAGCCCGCATGGGCAGCTAGCTTCGACTCGCGCCAAGACGAGAGAGCCCGGCTCCGGCCGGGCTTTTTTCATGTCAGCTCGAAGAGTCCCTCAGGGTCACTTCGCCGAGCGCTGCCTAATGTCCGACCGAGCCACCCTCCGTGAACTGGAACCTCGCCTCGACCGCTCTCGGTTCTTTCGAGCCGCAGACGCGCTGCTCCTAGCCTCGCAAGCAGCTCAGAGTGCATTCCAGCACCCCCTCTCTCCTGAGCCCTCGAGCGCACGCCTGGAATTCGCCCGGGCTGAGTTCGCTCGCCTCCTCCAGGCGCGCTTGGCCACCGTCGAGGCGGACCGAGTCGAGTTCGACGTCGAGGCGAGAGCAGGCGAAGTCGAGGCCGCTCTGATCCACTTCGCTCGCGGTCTGGACGATTTCCCCGCCTAGCTCGAGAGTCACGATCTTGAGAAAGACCTCAGGGAACTTTCTCTCAGGTTGACGCCCGGAAGCGGAAGGGGTAGGTTTTTCATAGCCTTAGGTGCAATCTGCCCCGGGAAGTCAGCGATGGATCCAGACCTCAAGCGTGAAGTCCTCGACGTCCGCAAGGTCATCGAAAAGAGCACCTCCAAGGTCAGCTTGCGCGACCTTGAGAAGAAGGGGTTCCGCCAGGTCAAGGTCCTGCGCGCAGGTGACATCAACCAGCTGATCTTCAAGGCCGTGCAAAACGTCCTCGCCAAGCAGCCTCGCGGCGGCATGAGCGAGGAAGAGCGCCAGAAGATCATGCAGGAGGCAAAGTCCGACTTCGATCGGATGATGTCCGACAAGAAGGAGCTGATCGCCAAGCAGAACCAGATCGAGCAGGCGCACCAAAACCTTCAGGGCAAGCTCGCCCAGGTCAACGCGCAGCTCGCGGCAGAGAAGCAGGCGGTCCTCCAAGAGCGCCAGCAGTTCGAGCGCGACAAGCAAGCCCTGATGGAGAGCAGTCTCCAAGGTCAGCAAAACGCCGCCGCCAACTTCCAAGGCCAAATCGAGGACCTTCGGAACCAAGCGACCAGCGCCGAGGCTCGCGCCGCAGCAGCCGAGGCTCGCCTCGCCGCTGGAGAGGAGCGAATCGCCGCCGCAGAGTCCAAGGCCTCTGAGGCTGACTCCAAGGCCAAGGACTCGATCTCCAAGGAAGAGCACGACCAGCTCCGCCGCCGCTTGAACACGCAGCTCGAGGACGTCCAAGACGACGTCGAGCGCTATCGCAAGCAGATCCGGACGCTCGAGGAAGAGCACGAGGCCCAGCTCAAGAAGCTCAAGAAGGACAAGGTCGAAGCCGAGGACAGCGGAACCCGCGCCGAAGGCAAGGCCAAGGCCCTTGAAGAAGACAAAGCCCGCCTCGAAGAAGACAAGGCCCGCCTCGAAGAGGAAGTCAACCGCCTCCGGGGCGAGCTGGCCGAGGCCGCGAGCAAGGGCGGCGGCGGCACCAGCGCCGAGCACGACGCCGAGTTCCAGCGCCTTCGGATGGAGATGGAGCAGCGCTCCGCTCGCATGCAGGACATGATGGCCGGGATCGCCAACTCCCTCGTCGAGTCGCGACAAGCGGGCGGCGGCGGCGCAGCCGCCGACTTCGGCAAGCAGTTCGAGCAGCTGCAGAAGAACATCACCTCCGCCATGCGGAAGGCGACGGGCTCGGGCGCCGAGGACTTCGACCTCACGGTCGAGCAGGCCAGCGCGATCTTCGCGGCTCAAGACGGCGTCAAGCTCGAGACCAACATCGACAACGTCGAGCTCAAGACGGTCAAGGCCAAGGGCGTCAACAGCAAGCTCGCCAAGCTGCGGAACCTTCGCGGCGGCTCCTAGGCGCTTCCCCGCCTGATCGTGGTCGCACCTCCAGCCCGTCCTCGGACGGGCTGGCTTCGTGTGTGGTCAGCGCGAGCTAGAGCTTGGCCCGGAGCCGCTCCGCGAGATCGGGCTCGAACTCGAGCTCGCTCAGGACCTCCGCCAAGGCCGGAGCGACCTCGTCTTGGCAGCCGGCCTGGAGCGGATAGGCCGGCGCCCCACCGAGGGCAGCCAGGGCGAGCTGCCACTGCCAGACCCGACTTCCTCCAGTGAGAGTCTCTTCGTTGGGGACCAAGCTCTTGAGGCAGCTCCCACAGAGCTGGACAGGATCGCTAGACGGGATCCAGCTCCACGAAGTCGCCTCCGCTGGGCAGGCCGAAGTTGGGACCAGCTCGCCCCTGATCAGCATCACCAGGGTCATGTGAAGCTCGGGGCCCTGGCTGGATCTACCCGAGAGCCAGTATCTGCGGCCCTCGCCCAGGCGAGCTCTGAGCAGCTCCAAGGCCTCTTGCGCGCCAGGTTCGCCAGCCAAAGCGGCTCTCTCGAGCTGGCGCAGTCGCTCGTCCCTCATGCCCACTCCTGGCCAGGATCCGTCTCAGCTTGGGGGGTTCTGGCCGAGCCAGCCATAGAGCCCATTCTAGGGCGCTTTCGGGCCAGCAGAAATAAGCCACCTAGTCCCCCTTCCTAAGGCCTGGCTTGCTAGACTTTTGGCCTTGCGAGGCAGTGGCCGATTCGGCTGTGCTTCGTCACCCAAAGACACGAGGAAGATCACCAGGGTATGAGCGACAAGCCCAGCATTGACTTCGGTGCAGCCGCAGCCCCCCCGCCCCGTTCGTCGGGCCCGCGCCTTCGGCCTGGTAAGGGTCTGGACGTCGGCACCGCGAACCTCCTATCGGGGGTCCAGGACTACGATGACAACGTCATCATCAAGGTCCAGCGCAACGCGTTCATCGATATCGAACAGAACGACTTCACGCGCAACATGCTCACCAAGATGGGTGTGCAGTACGTGATCTTGAACAACAAGATGATCGTGATCGGCGACCCCGCCTTTGACCTCGCGAACATCTACAACCGCGAGACGCGGCGTCCCATGGCGGACGGCATGATCAGCCCGAAGGAGGCCGACGCGCTTCCGATCGAGAAGCTGCTCGTCGACCGCCTCCTCGGCCCTCCCGTCTGCCCCAACGAGGTCTGCTACTACTCGGTGCCTGCCGACCCGATCGACTTCGAGATGAACGTCGTCTATCACAAGGGCATCTTCAGCGACCTCCTCCGCAAGCTCGGCTACAACCCGAAGGACATCCTCGAGGCCCACTGCACCGTGTTCGCGGAGCTGGACGAGGACGACTTCACGGGCATTGGCATCTCCTGCGGCGGCGGAATGTTCAACGTCTGCGTCTCCTTCAAGACGCTCCCCGCGCTCAGCTTCTCGACCGCGCGCGGCGGCGACTGGATCGACCGCAACGTCGCCAAGGTGCTCGGAATCAAGAGCGCCCGCGCGACCGCGCTCAAGGAGAAGGGCGTCGACCTCCGCAACCCTCGCACCCGCGAGGAGCAGGCGATCGACCTCTACTACCGCGAGCTGATCCGCTACACCCTCGAAGAGATCAAGACTCGCTTCGAGACCTCGGACAACATGCCGCAGTTCCCCGATCCGGTCGACATCGTGTTCGCTGGCGGAACCTCGAAGATCGGCGGCTTCATTGACGTCGTCCGCGACGAGTTCAGCCGCATGCAGTTCCCGATCCCGATCAAGGAGATCCGTCGCGCCGACGACCCCCTCACCAGCTGCGCCCGCGGCGCGCTCGTGGCGGCGGCCGCCGACCCCGACAACCCCATGGAGTAAGCCTCGGGAGAAGGACCCCAGGACCTGCGTTCTGGACCTACACTCTCGAGGTGATAACTCGTCGCATAGCCAACGCTCGCCTGGTTCAGGCGGGCGTTGCTGCGTGTGAGGCCCTAGGACTCGGCGGCCTGCGGCCTTGGCTGGCCGGGCTCGCGCTCCTAGCGCTCCTCGCTCCCGCTCATGGCCAGTCCCTGACGGTGCCTCCCACTCCCCTCCCGGCTCGGCGAGGTGGCCCTCCTGTAGCTGCTCAGGGCTACTCGATCCGCGACGTGGGCCCCTTCACCATCGAATCCGCCCCTGGCAGCGAAGCGATCACAGCCCGGGTCGAGCGACTCTTTCCCGACGCCCGGAGCGCGGTCGAGGAGATCCTGGGTCGCGAGCTCCCCGCCAAGCCCCACGTGGTCGTAGCGCCGACGGACTCGGAGTTCGTCCGCCGCTACGCCCGGATCGCAGGCTCCCCGCCGCCGAGCACGGTCCTGGCGGTGGCGCTCCCTGGGCGCGACCTCGTGATCATTCGCGCCAGCGGCGTCGTCGAGGGGAGCAACGCGGGACTCCTGGGGACCCTCCGCCACGAGCTGGGACACCTCGTGTTGGGTGAGCTCGAGGAGCAGCGAGCCGGACACCTCCCCCGCTGGCTGAACGAGGGGCTCTGTGAAGTCGCCGCGGGACGCAAGCTCAGCGACCAAGAGGCGACGTCTCTCTCGAGCTGGGCGAAGTTCGCGCAGCTTCCTGACCTAGACGACTACGCCAGGGCCTTTCCCAGCCACGGCCAGGCCGGCGGGCGGGCCTACCTGATCAGCTTCGCCTACGTGGATTGGCTCTCTGAGCGCAAGCCGACCCTCGACCTTTTGGCAGCCCTCGAGCGCAAGAACCTCAACGACGCCTTCCGCGAGGTCCACGGCGACCTCCCGAGCGAGGTCGAGCTGGAGTGGAAGGCCGAGCTGGTCGAGGAGCAGAGCAGCTTCAAGAGCCTCTTCTACAGCCTCAACGTGTGGAGCGTGGCTGCGATCCTGGCGATCCTGGCCGGCCTCCGGGCCTACTCCCAGCGCCGCAAGCTCAGTAAGCAGCTCGCCGAAGAGGAGGCTCGCCGGGCGCCGCGCTTGGCGGCAGCCTGGGAGCGAGCGCAGCTCAAACTAGCCGAAGGGGCTCAGTTCGTGCTCTGCCCCGAGTGTCAACTGGGGACGCTAGGCGGCGAGCCGCCGCGCTGCTCCTCGTGCGCCATGGGACCACCTGCGCCGGCCCCGGTCTGACCTGATCCTTCCTCGGCTATCCGCCCAGCTAGGTGATCACGCCCTCCGCCACCAAGCGCTCGAAGGCCCCCTTGCTGGCGTCGGCGTAGTCGGGGAGGTTGCGGATTCGGGCCTCGCCCTTGGGGACCACGACCCGCTCCAGGAGCGAGACCAAGAGGGGGTGACGCCCCGCGAGGGGCCCGTCCTCGATCTTGCCGCGCTTGCGGCCGGCGTAGGCCGCCCGGCGAGTCGCGTCTATCGAGCCGCCGCTGAAGGCCTTGCCCGAGAGCATTTGGAACAGGAGCCGCCCGATTCCGTAGACCTCGGCGAACTCGTCCGCGAGCTGACCTTGGCGAAGGGCGACCCCTTCCTCGGGCCGCGCCAGGGCGCGCATCTCCTCGACCGAGGCTCCCGCGCGCTCGGCTATGTCAGCGAAGGCGTCGGTCTCGACGACCCGCGCCTCGAGCTCATGGGTCAGGTCGTAGGCCAAGACCTTGACCCAGCCGTCGGGGGCGACCAAGACGCCGGTCTTCTTGCGCTTGGCGACGACTAACTCGTGAGCGCGGGCGTAGCGGAGGACCTCGGTCAGTTGATTCGTCACGTAGAGACAGTCAGCCGCAGTACAGGGCGAGGCGTCCCGAACGACGACCTCCAGCTTGGTCGAGCTCTCGATGTGCTCGACGACCGCGAAGGGGATTCCGGCGCTGACCTGGACACCTAGGACCGGGAGGAAGTTCGGGTGATCGACGGCGATCCCTGCCAAGGCCCGGGCCAAGAAGCGGCGCAGGACCCGGGGCTGGGCCTGGCGCTCGGCGCGCAGGATCCGGGCCGCGACGCGCTTGAGGCTCTCGGCCTCGACGGCGAGGTAGGTGATCTCGTCGTCGTTGCTCGCGATCTTGCGCAGGATTCGATAGCTCGCCAGCTCCCGATCGAGGTGCAGGCGCCGATCTATGCAGCGCCCGCAGACCGCTCCGCGGCCGAGGTCGAGGGCGTCGAGCTGGGTCGGACCGCTATCCGAACGTCCGCTGGTCGGACCGAGGGCCGCGCCGCAGCTGGCGCAGGCCTCCGGGATCTCGTCAGGGTCCTCGCCGATCCGATATTGGAGGGTGTAGCCCCCGATCTTGATCTGCTCTCCGTCCACCAGCCGGCGGGCCTCGGTGATCAGCTCCCCGTCCACGAAGATCGCGCGCCGCACCGGGACCAGCTCGTGCCCCGAAGGCGTCGGGATCAAGAGGGCGTGCCTCTCGGCGACCTTCATGTTCGGGAGCACGATCCCCGCCTCGAGGGACTTCCCGATCACGCACGGGGGTCCGGCCTCTGGGAGGACGAGGACGCGCTTGGCGAGGAGGCCGTTGAGGACGTGGAATACCGCGGGCATGGTGCTCCCGCGATTCTCCCACGGCGTCGCGAGGGCTGCGGGCAGAGCGGGCTGGAGGCCCCTAGCCCGGATCTATCACCACTCGGACGGGTCCGCCACGAGTCGAAGGAGAAATCCGGGCTACCAATGGGCAGAGGGCGCCGGTGTCCTTCGCCCGGCGACGCGCCTCGAAGAACGCCCTGTATGTAGTTTTCGAGGCGAAGGACACATTGCGTCCCTCTGCCCTCAGAGACACCTAGGCCGGAGCGCCGACGAAGGAGGCTGGTGCAGGCTCCGGCCTAGAAGCTCTGACCCACGCCCAGATAGTACTGAGGACCCAAGTCGTTGGTCTCGTCGATCCGAAACCCGACGTCGAAGCGGAGCACGAAGCGGGTCACGCCGAAGCTGTCGCCCCAGAGGCGGATCCCCGCCCCCGTGCCCCACTTCCAATCGGTCCGGGCCCGAAACACCTCGTCGAGGTCGCGGCCCACGTCGCCTGAGTCGAGGAAGAGCACCGCCTGAAAGCGGCGCACGTAGAACAGGTAGAGGAAGTTCAGGTCGAGGTCGGTCCAGAGGGTCTGGCGGATCTCGCCCCGCACGGCGATCAGCGCTCGATCCACGAAGCGACTCGTCCGGACCCCGCGCACGGCCCCCTCGCCGCCGGCGTCGAAGAGGCGCTGGGTCGGGGCCTGGTTGCCCACGATCTGCCCGACGAGGACCTCAGCTCCGAAGGTCGTCCCGCGCCAGGGCGTGTAGATCAGGGTCAGGTCGACGTCGAACTTGTGGAAGCGAAAGTCCGTCCCGAAGTGACGGTCGGCGAACTCGTAGTGAGCCCCGAGGGCGACCCCGGTGCTGGGGTCGAGGCGGAAGCGCCGGGTGTCAATGGAGGCCCCGACGCCGTAGCTGACAAGGGTCCCCTCGCTCTCGACGAGGCCCGCCGCCCTGCTCAAGACGCCTTGGTCCAGCTCGGCCAGGGTCGCGTCGACGCCGACCCCGAGCCCGAAGCGACGCTGATCGATCGCCCAGCCGAAGCCGCGCCCGTAGCCGAGGTGGACGCCGCGCTCGTCCTGCTCGTAGAAGGCGTCGAGGGCGACGCGGTGCGAGTAGTCGTAGCCCGGCACCAGGGTCACGCCCAGGGCCCCCTCGTTGCGGTTCCCCCCGTTGAGGTCCGGTCGGAGTCGAACCCGATTGACGAGGAGCTTGAAGGGAGCGAGGGGGATCCGGTCTGGTCCTGCTATGGACTGGTTGATCCGGCCCTCGGGGTCGAGCTCTATGGGGCTGAACCAGCCGCCCCCGTGGCGCAGAACCACCTCTCCCATGTCGCCGCGCCCGTCCCAGCGCACGCGCGTCTCGTTCTCCTCGGCGTCTTCGCCGCGGACCTCGACTGGCTCGCCGACCCGCCCGATCCGGGGGTCACCCTGGCGGGTGATCCGGAGCTTGATTTCGCGGGTCCCGTCAGGGTGCTCGCGGAGGGTCTCGAGCTCCTCGATCTCCAGATCCTCGAGGGGGGCGCGACGCCCGTCTCCGCTCTGCCAGAGCGCGAAGAACGCGCCTAGGTCCTCGCCGGCCAGAGTCGCCGCCGTCAAGCGAGGGTGGGGCCCGCTCGGCGCCAAGGCCTCCTTGATCCAGGCCTCCAGGGCGACCTCTCCCAGCTTGTCGCGGAGCTTCTCCAAGGTCACGCGACCTCGCGCCCGGCGCGAGAGGGCGCGCGCGAAGTCGTCGGGGACCGCGTCCCAGGGCTCGTAGAAGCGCCCGTAGAAGAGGTCCGAGCCGGGGAAGCGCGGCGCGCGCAGGAGTCGATCGATCGCGGGAATGAAGTCCAGGAATTTGAGTCCTGCCCGGACGTTGCTGCCCTTGAGCCCGCCCTTGCCTTCGGCCCAGCGGCGAGCGATCCACCACGCGATCGCCTCGCAGATCCAGTCGCGGTCGGCGCCGAGGTCGCGCCTCGCGAGGCGCTGGCGGACCAGCGACACCAAGGCCGCGCGCCCGACCTCCAGCTCGTGGAAGCGCTTCAGGAGCGGGAACACGCGGAACAGTCGGTCCGAGTAGAAGACGACGCGATCACCGGTCGAGAGGAAGCGGTCCCGCAGCGGCGCGCGGACGAAGGTCAACCGCCCCTCCGGCTCCTGACCCGTGAGCGCCTCGAGGGCGCGAGCCGCCTCCCCGCCCAGGCTGACCAGGCGCTTCCGCCGGGCCGGGTCCTCGTCGCCCGGCGCGAGGACCTCGACCCCGAACGCGTCCTCGGGGGCCTCGCTCCAGGCCTCGTCGGGGCCTAGGGCTAAGGCAGGACTCTGCCCCGACCAGCGCACGTCTGCCCCGTCCTTGGCGGCTACGCGAGCCCCGCCCAGGACGCCGCTCCAGCCCTGGAGTCCCTGCGCCATAGGCGCGAGGACCAACTCCAGTTCGCCACGCGCGGGAGGGCTGCGGTGATCGGTCCGCGGGAGGTAGGGCAAGAAGCCGCCCTCCAGCACCAGGCGCCCCCCCTCGTGTCCGAAGGTGCCAAGTCGTTCGGGGACTTTTAGGCTGAACTCGAGTTCGACGCTGACCCAGGCCCCCGGCGCTAGGGGAGCAGGAAGGGCGATCCAGAGCGCCGCCCCCTCGGGGAGCTCAGGCACGGCCTGGGTCTTGAGCGCGACGCCCCCGCTCTCGAGAGAGGTCAGGGTCATGTCGCCCGTGTGGAACCACCGCGCGTAGAAGCGGTCGAAGACGACGTCGTCGATCTCGGGGTCGAGGGTCCGAAAGCGCGCCGGGTAGAGGACCAGAGGCAGGCGCTGGACGTGGTTCGGCGAGAGGTTCCGCAGCTCGAGCTTCCCCTTGCCGCTCAGGCTCTGGCCCTTGGGCCCGAGCCTCAGCTCGAAGCGACCCCGCTGGCCGAGGGGCTCCTCGCCCGCCTCGAGGGGGGCCGAGAGAGTAGCCACCAGCAGCGCGAGGGAAGCCAGCAGGAGCCTAAGTCGAGGAGGAGAAGGAAGCACAGCCCTCCAGTCTCGCGCGTTCGCCCGGGAAAGTGGGCCGGCGAGCGCCTCGCCGCGGCGCGGGACACACGACCTCCGCTCGCGAAGAGGGAGAGGGCCTCCTCGCGAGCGGCATGAAGTCGAAGGGAGAGGTGCTTTAGCTGGCGCGTCGGCGGAGGGCGATCAGGCCGAAGGCCAAGAGGAGCGCGGCCCAAGGGCTGGTGGGTGCCTCGGCGAGGCCCAGGCTACAGCCGCCGCCGCCGCCGCCGCCGCCGCCGCTCCCGCCGCCTGCGCCAGGTGCCGTGGCGCCCGCCGCCGTCGTGCTCGTGGACGGCGCCGTGCTACCTAGGCCGAGGGGAGGCAGGTTGGTGGTGGGGGGAGCGGGATCGACCGTGATCGAAATCGTCTCGTCGACGGTCTCGGCGCCGTCGGAGACCGTGAAGGTCACCGACTGCACGCCGACCTGAGTCGCGTCGGGGGTGAAGCTGAACTCCGCCGCGGCGTCGTCGTAGGACGAGTTATCGAGGCTGCTGACCGTCACCTGAAGGGTGTCGCCGTCGGGGTCGTCGAGGTTGAGCGCGATCGTGAGGGTGTCGCCGACCTCGACGCTGCGGAACCCGATCCGAGCCAGGGTCGGGGCGTCGTTCTGCGCCGCGGGGCCGATCCCATGGGTGTTGAAGGAGTCCTGGAGGATCACTCGGTTCAGTCCACCGTTGACGGCGAGGTCGCCCTCGACGATCGCCTCGCGGGCGTCAAGGAGCGAGGGCCGGTTGCGCATGCGGAACACGCCAGCCGCCACGGCCTGATCGATCATGGCCTCGTCGCCGGGGTTCCGCGCAGCGGCCGCCTTGCGGGCCCGCCAGAGGGCGCCCACGAAGATATGTCCGACCCGGTGGACGTCGCCGTTGTTGTCGCGGGGCCACACGAAGCGCCGGTCGAGGTCCCGGATCCCGTTCGGAGGCACGAGCCAGGCGCCGAGCTTGGCGTCCTCGTGAAGTGCCGCGGGGAAGTAGTCCGCCAGGCCCTCGTTGAGGCCGCCCGACTCGAGGTTGCCCGTGAGCTGAACGATCTCGCTGTAGAGGGCGTGGCAATACTCGTGCTGGATCACGGTCCCGCTCTTGGCGGCCTCGCGTCCGCTGAAGGTCCCCATGCCTATGTAGCCCGTAAAGGACTCCCCTCCCGCCGTCACGTTCTGGGGCGTGAAGAAGGCGTTGCGGAAGGGCTGGCCGTTGCGCTTGTAGCGGACCAGGAGTGCGTAGCGCGTGTCGAGGGCCGGGTCGTTGCCGAAGGTCGTGGGGTAGGTCGCGCGGAGGTGCGCGTTGAAGCCGTTGTAGTGGTGCCAGGCCGCGAGCTCGTCCTGGGCAATGGAGTTCTCGTTGGGGTTGAGGAAGAAGTCCGCCGGACCCGAGTAGAAGAGCTCGTCCTCTTGGTGCGCGAACACCCGCAGGAAGGGTCCCGCCAGGGCGTTGTCGAGGGTCACGGTCCCCGCCAGGTTGTGGTTCCCGTTGGCGTCGGTCGTGACGCGGTTGTTGCCCTGGTTGACATAAAGGTTGGCCAAGTTCTGCTTGGTCCGCGGGGTGTCGCCGGGGTGCTTGTCGTAGGCCTGACCCTCGGCCTTGGCCTCGCAGGTCGTGGTGTGGCGAGCCATTTCCTCGCCCGTCGCCCCGTCGAAGTAGACCCGGTGCGACTTGTGATCCTCAGGCGAGACCATGTCGACGCAGTAGGCAGCCCGGGCACGTCCCTCGTGGACGTGGATCAAGGTCGAGATCGTGGGCACGGCCTCGACCTCTCCGTCGCGGTAGGTCGGGAGGGTCTCGAGGATCTGAAAGCGCATGTTGGGGTCGAGGGCGCTCGGGAGCTCAGCCGCGAGGCCGGGGTAGTAACGACCCTCGACGCGCACGGCCCGCCAACCGAACTCGCCGCGGGCCAGCTCGACGTTGACGCCGGCGGCCTCGACCTTCATGCCTGAGACGCGCTGGCCGAAGATCACGCGGACTCGGCCGCTGCCGAGGTCGCGAGCCTGCTCGAAGACCAGGGTCGAACCGACGGGCTGGAGCTGCCGGTTGAGCTGCGTGCGCAGGCCCTCTTCGAAGAGGGGCGCTAGGGTCCGCTCGAGCAGTCCTGCAGCGACCTCTTGGGCGCTGCCGGGGAGCTCCTCGCCTTGCGTGGGGAAGGCGATTCGAGCCGGAGTCCCGGTCTCGGCGTCCCAGCGAACGCTCAGGCCCTGGGTCCGCTGGAGGTCCTTGGCTGCGGCGACTCGCGTCGCGTCGGGGCCGCCGGCTTGGGCGATTCCGCTCAAGGCGACGAGGAGGAGGGCGGTGGAGAGCAGGCGAGTCATGGCGACCTTCCGTGGTAGCTGCCACTCCCTATCCACATGCCTTTCCAACTCGCGTCAGGCCTATGTCACGAGTGCTAACCCGCTGATTTTGTGGGACTTGAGCTCGGACCTGACCAGGGCCGGTCACACTTCTGTCTCGCGGCCGGACCCTGCTTGAAACGCTTGGGCACTCTGTGCGCTGGTTGGCCATGCACGAAGTTCCCGGCCTGAAACGAAACCGACCGAGCGGTATCGCTCGGTCGCTAAGGCTAGCCGCGCTGGACGCGGTTCAGGAGGTCGCTCAGGGAAGCATAGACCTCGCGCGCGAGGAGGCGCTTGGGAGGTCGGCAGCCATGCTCGACCTCCACCACGTAGGCGACGGGGCGGCGGCGCGCGACGCTCACGCCCTTGACGACCCAAGCGCGCCCTTGGGAGTCCCAGACCCTCGACCCAATCGTGATCACCGGCGCACCTTTCGAGCGGTCAGTGTAGAGGGCGCCTTGGGGGTCCTGGGTGATCCGGGTTCTCGGCTCGCCCCTGGAGACAACAGGCTAGGGCGCGTTGCCCGAAGCCCGCGCCACGACCTCCGGGGTCCGGTTCGCGGCCTGGTAGTAGGTCTTGAAGGCCTCGACCTCGCGAGTCGAGTAGGCGAAGAGCTCGTTGGCGAAGCGGACCGAGAGGGGCTCGTAGAGGAACTCGGCGTCGACGGTGAAGGGGCCCAGGGCCGGGGGCGCGGTCACGAGGTAGGTGACTTCGTCTGCACCGCCCGTGAAGTTGGTGTCGAGCGACGTCCCCACAGGACGCGTCTGGGACACGCTGGGGTGGTTCGGGTTCCACCCCTTGGGCAGGAGGCGGTTGTCCTTGAGGTAGGCCTCGCCGCGCAAGAGGAGGTAGGTCAGGTCGCCGTTGACGTCGGCCATGAGCGCCTCGTAGATCTGAACCTCGTTGGCCGTCGTGATCGTGTCGCGGTGAGCCTGCCAGGGCCCGCTGGCGGCCTCGCTCGAGAGGGGCGTCCCGCCTGCCAGGATCCGCCCCGAGGCGTCGTAGGCCCCCGACTCGAACACCAGCGCCCCGCTGGCGCCGCGGACCCGCAGCCGCAGCCAGGCTCGCCGAGTGGGGTGCCCCGTCGGGAACTTGTGGCCGGTCAGGTTCTCGACCTGGAGCGGGATCCGCAGCTCGTCGCCGCTGCGCGTGATCGCGCCCACGCTCAGGCGCGCCGTGCGGCGCTCGAGCTGATCCCGCGTCTGGGCGATCACCTCGGTCAAGGCGGCGTCGGGGGCGAGCGGGTTCAGGCGGGCGCGCTGATCGCGCAGGATCTGGGGGATCAGGGTGTTCCCGCCCAGGAAGAGGTGGCGCCCGACGGGGTTCCGCGCGTTGATCGGGAAGTTGCCCTCGGCGATCTTGGTCGTGATCCCGTTGCCGTCCTGATCGAGCTGAGGCGAGTGGCAACCCTGGCAGCTCACAGCCTGGGCGCCTGGGCTCGCGACCTCGTCGTTGTAGATCGAGTTTCGCCACTCCAAGTAGGGGGTCTGCTCGGGGAGCCTGCCGCCGGTCGGAGTCCCGTCGGCGCGCACGGCGTCGGTCCGCAGGGTGTGGCAAGAGGCGCACTGCGCCGAGCGAAGAATGTGATCGCCCTTGGTCGGCTGAAAGCCCGTCCGGACGCTCATGGGCTGACCGAAGGGGGTGTCGTGGGGACCGTAGATCTCGCGGCTGCGGTTCATGGTGAACTTGCCGTCGAAGGTGTCCTCGACGGTCGTTGCCGGCGGCTCGATCTGGTGGCAGGCGGTGCAAGAGACCCCGTCGAGGGCCAGCTGCGCTCGGTCGGTGTTCTTCTCCAGGTCAGCGAAGGTCAGGAACTCGCCGGCGTCGGCGGCCTCGGCCTTGGCCATGGGCGAGTGGCAGCCAATGCACTTGGTCTCGATCGCCGTCCGCAGGCTGGGCGTGGCCGCGATCTCGACCGAGACCTCCGCCAGAAAGAGGGGGTCCCGGGCCGCGTTGGCCATCATGCTGGCCTGCCAGAGGTCGAAGGGCGCGACGCCTCTCCCGGCGTCGTCGCGGAGCGCTCCGCCCGCGACCCGGTTCGAGTGGCACTGGTAGCAGGCGCTCGAGGTCGCGAAGCGGCCCGTGGTGACCTCCCGCGCCACCGCGTGGGCCGGAAACGCGCTGGAGGCGATCGCCGTCGTCTGGCTCTGAGTCTGGGTCTGCGCCGTTCCACTCCCAGCGGCCGGCGGCGTCGTGCCGCCACCGCCGCCGCCCCCGCCACCGCCTCCGCCGCTGCACGCCGCGAAGAGCGGGGCCAGGGTCACAAGAGCCAAAACGCGCCAGGGCATGAGGTCGCCTCCGGCGCTCCTAGGGGCAAGATTCGAGCCGCCCTAAGCCACGTGATTTGGCCTCCGGTGTCATCTCCCTGAGAATCCGCCTGGGCCCAAGAGACCCAACGGGCCGAAAGTGAAACGCGAGGCGACCAAGGCCGCCCCGCGTTCGTGGAGGTCGCCCCCTAGAGCCCGGACTCGCGTCAGGGGCTCGAGGAGGCCTAGTGATGTTCTCTTCGTCCAGGGCGCAGGCCTATCCGCACCCTCCTCCAGCTACGCAGATCGCTGGCTGGACGCGCCCCAGGACTTGGCCTCTGTGGGATAGCGCTCCTCGGGAACGAAGAGCGGACGGAGGTCCGCCCCGAGGACCCGCGGGTCCGGGTCGACGAATGTGGGGTCGGCCAGCCCAGAGCCCGGACTCGCGTCAGGGGCTCGAGGAGGCCTAGGGTCTCGAGGGTCGACCCCGCCCGAGAAGGGCGGCCAATCGCGGAGGCTCTCGTGCTCCTCGGAGGCGTGACCCTGGGGGTCGCAGAGGATCACGCGCCGCGTAGCTGGGATCACCTCCAGGCAGGCGACCTGCCAGGAGCCGCTCAGGCGGATCGCGAAGGGGAGCAGGACCCGCTCGGCGCGCGCGTTCAGCCGCTCGTGAAGCCTGAGGAACTCTCGCCCTCGGATCCTGCGCCAGCCCTCGGGGCGCCACCCGGCCAAGTTGGCCGCCAGGACCTGGGGCAGTTCGAACCCGGCTGCTTCGATCTCGACTGGAATCTCGGCTGGAATCATGTCCGCGTCCTCCGCTGCCAGGATTGAACCGGCACCGAGTCAAGACAGGGTCAAGGCGGGAGAGTGTCGCCAGATCTCGGGCCAAGTCCCACCAGGGCAGCGAGTTGGGTCCTGGTTAGGTCTTTACAGGCCCGCCGCCAGCGCCGCGTAGAAGGCCTCCGGCTCAGCGCTGGGAGGGAGTCCTGCGACCTGAGCGTCCCCGAGCTCGATCACGAGCCAGCCGCCGTCACGGCGCTGGGCGAAGTCGAGGGTGAAGAAGGGGCTCTCGACGCCGCTCACGACCTCCTCCAGCCAGCCCAAAGGAAGCTCGGTGTCCTCATAGGACGTCGCCTCCCAGTAGGGATAGATCGCGACCACCTCCCCGCGCCACACGAAGGCCCGGTATTCCTTTGTCAGGGGCATCCCGCTCTGGGGGTGCGCTCCTATGGAGGCGAGCTCGACGAACTCCCGGAACACGAGGCCCTCGTTGAGCTCTTCGCCCTGCCACTCCAGGAAGGCGCTCACGACGCGCTCGACGCCGGCGCGATCCGCGGAGTCGGGAATGAAGCAGGCCTCCTCCCAGGCGTGCTTGTAGGACTTGACGTAGTCCTTGAGCACCAGCGGCCCGCCTTCGAAGCACGCGAGGGCCGCCATGACGCGGTCCAGGCCGAGGCCGTCCTCGCGGGACAGCCAGATCGAGCGCGGAGTCCAGGCCTCGATCGCCGGGTAGGAGTCCGGCAGGTAGTGAGAGCTGCGATAGGCCGCGGGAGTGGTCACGAGGTGCACCTCACGCCGGGCGAGGGCGGCGTGCAGCGCGCCGTAGTGGGCTGGCTTCAGCATCCAGCCGCGATAGAGGGCTTGCGGGTGCGGGTCTCGCACCTTGCGAATCGCCCGCGGCAAGTCACCTGCGACGAGCGCCTCGTAGTCGATCAGGCCGAGAGTGAGTCCAGCAGCCTCCGCAGCCGCCGCCTCAGCCGCGTAGGCCTCGTCGGGGAGAGCGGCGTCAAATGGATCGGAGCAGAACAAGACGTGCACGAGGCCTCCTCGTCGACGAATCCTCGCCTCTGACCCTCCAAGTGGCGAGACCCCTCGTCCCCTCGACAAGAGGTCCCGCGCCTCAAGCCGAGTCTCGCTCAGGAAGGAAGCGAATCTGAGCTGCTTCATGCGCAGGGTCGAGGCTTCGACAGCTCGGGAGAGCGCAGCCTCCAAACTCCACCCAGCAGGCTGAGTGATATCGGGCCTCGCAGCCCGAGCAGGACCCGACCTCCTCGGGGCTGGCGTTGACCGAGTCCCGACAGAAGGGGCAGGTCAAGTGAGCAGTCGAGCCATGGACCTCGATCGGGGCTCCCCTATAGGAAGGCGTCCGACCCAGCCAAAGCACGAAGGCCTTGCGCGCGACAGTCGAGAGCGGGCCGAGCTTCAGGCGCTTCTCGCGATCCTGGCCCACGCTCCAGGCGAGCTCCCAGCCGTTCCGATCAACCAAGCCCGAGAAGGACTGCACGAGGCGGGGCTTTGCTGAGCGCGGGATCTCGGCGTTCTGACTTCCCCGCGTCAACAAGATCGCTTGCTCCTCAAGGGTCACCCGGACCCTAGGGCCACTGGATCCCAGAGTGGTAGACCCCAGGATCGAGCCATAGAGGAGGCCGACCCCGACCGCGAACAGGACTGGTGGGAACTCAGAGTTCCATGCTCCCACCACAATCACGATCCCCAGAACCACTCCCACCCAGAGAAGCTTGTCCCAGAGGCTCGGTGAGGAATCGGCGTCGAGCCCCACGTCGGGGCTGGCAAGAACAAAGCCAGTGTCCAGCTCACCCCGCCTATCGTCCTCCCGTGACGGGCTCACGCCGGTCTGACAGGTCGAATCCATGCAGCCGGCTCCCCAACACCGGGCGTGGTAGCAGACTCCGCAACTAGCGCACTGGACCTCGGCCTCGCCCCCGAGGCTGCGGCTGCACGCTCGGCAGGAACTCAAGTCGGCTCCTCGCCAGGCGCAGAGAGCCGGAGGCGCCGAGAGAGCCCGCAACAGCCGGTCTGTGGGCAACCTCCGAGCTCCTGCCAGCAGTCCTCGTGATAGAGGACCTCGCAGCCGGAGCAGGCACCGAGCTCGCCTCCGCGCGAGACCCGGTCACGACAGAGCGGGCAGATCCGTTGACCTGACGAGGCTTGAACTTCACAGGTCAGCTCCGACTCGGAGAGAGCGACCGCGCCCTCCCCGATCCAGAGCGCGAAGAAACGTCGCGGCAGGTATGGGAGAGGGCCTAACCTCAGCCGCGACTCCTGCCCTGCCTCAAGGGTCCACACCAGGTGCCACTGGGTCTTTCCGTTGACGTCCGGCTCGTGATCCAGGCGCGGCTCTGCGCTGCGCGGAATCTGAACCTGCCGCTTCCCATTGCGGATCTGAATGACCTTCTCTTCGAGGGTGACCACCGTGTCGCGGGCCAGGAAGAGCAGCCCTCCAGCAGCAAGGCCGGAGAGCACGAACCCGAGCGCAAAGAGCAGCGGCGAGCGGAGCGGGAGCGAGAAAATCACGCCAAGGGGTCCAAACAAGAGGAGCCCTTTGGAGATCGAGACGAGGGGACTCTCTAGACCGTGGTGCAGCCTCGCCAGGACGAAGCCGGGCGCGAGGTTGGTGTGGGTTCCCATTCGCCAGGGAGCTTGGCTGGCCCGCGCCAGGCCTGCAGCCTGAACCTCTTCGACCACACCGAGATCCTTCCCCTCCAAGTCAGCGTCCGAAGCGGAGACGGCGAGCCCGACGAAGCGAGGAGCGCTGGGAGTGGAGTGGGGCGAGTCGGACAGGGGAGCCTTAGAGGTTGGAGTTGCAAGTGGACTGGGACCCAACCTGTATCAAGTCTCGATCCAAATCGCATGGCCTCCTTACTCGAATCCTATGGATCGCCTCACTCCTGAAGGTGCTGAGAATCTGCCCAGAATGAGGAGATTTGCGGCGGCGCGCGCCACCGCCAGCGGCCGCTCTAGAGCATGGAGCGGAGCATCCAAGCCGTCTTCTCGTGGACGGTCATGCGGCCGACGAGGACGTCGACGCTGGCCTCGTCGCTGGCGTCCTGCGCCAGAGGCAGGACCGAGCGGGCGGTCCGCACGACGGCTTCGTGGCCCGCCACGAGCTGGCGGATCATGCCCTCGGCGTCGGGGACGCCGGGCTCCTCCTTGATGCTCGTCAGCTCAGCGAACTGGGCGTAGCTGGCTGGGGCGTAGACGCCCAGCGCTCGGATCCGCTCGGCGATCTCGTCGACGGCGAGGGCCAGCTCGGTGTAGTGAACCTCGAACGCGGCGTGGAGCGCTTGGAACTGGGGGCCGGTCACGTTCCAGTGGAAGCCGTGGGTCTTGAGGTAGAGGGTGTAGCTGTCCGCGAGGACGCGCGAGAGGCCCTCGGCGATCTGCTCGCGCTGGGCTTGGTCGATTCCTATGTCAATCTTCATGAGAACTCCGTGGTGGTTGCAAGGAAGAGTATCCCCTTCCCCTGCTCAAGACAGGAGAAGGGCGAGGCGGCGCCTAGGCGGCCGGTCCGGAGCCCGCGGCATACCAGGCCTCCAGGTCGTCGGCTCCGCCGATTCGCTGACCGCCCAGGAACACCTGGGGAACCGTCCGCGCGCCGGCGACGGCCTCCAGGGTCCGCGTCGTGACGCTCCTACTGAGGGGGATTTCCTCGTAGCGAGCGCCCTTGGCCTGGAGGAGGCCCTTGGCCCGGGCGCAGTGCGGGCAGCCGGGCTTGGTGAAGAGGCTGAACTGAAGCGGCGCCTTGGCGTCGGGCGCCAGGTAGCTGAGCATGGTGTCGGCGTCGCTGACGGCGTAGGGGTCGCCCGGCACGTTGTCCTCAATGAACATTTTTTCGATCGTCCCGTCGTTGACGACCATGGAGTAGCGCCAAGAGCGAGCCCCGAACCCGAGCTGGTCCTTGTCGACGAGCATGCCCAAGCCCTTGGAGAACTCGCCGTTCCCGTCCGGGAGGAGGGCCACGTTCTCGACGCCTTGGTCGTCGCCCCAAGCGTTCATGACGAAGGTGTCATTGACCGAGAGGCAGTAGACGGCGTCGATCCCGGCGGCCTGGAAGCTCTCGAAGAGCTCCTCGTAGCGAGGGAGGTGCGAAGTCGAGCAGGTCGGCGTGAACGCGCCAGGCAACGCGAATAGCACCACCCGCATTCCGCCGAAGAGCTCCTTGGTGGTCACGTCGACCCACTCGCTACCCTGTCGGGTGCGGAAGGTGACCTGGGGAACTTGCTGGCCCTCGCGGTTGGTCAGATCGGACATGGTGTGCTCCTTGGGGTGGGTGGTGTGCTTCACGGGTCGAATCATGGCCCGGTGCAACTGATAGTCCCAATACAAAAGAGCGGCGCGCAGTGATAGCCTCCTCCTATGAGTGATCAGCCCACCCTCCGTCAGCTCGAATACCTCGTGGCCCTGGCCGAGCACCTCAACTTCCGCCGCGCAGCCGAGGCCTGCTACGTGACCCAGCCGACCCTCAGCAACCAGCTCAAGGAGCTCGAGAGCGTCCTCGGAGTCCAACTCTTCGAGCGCGACAAGCGCCGGGTCCTGGCGACTCCGGCGGGAGAGCAACTCACGAAGCGAGCCCGGGAGGTCCTCCGCGGCGTGGCCGACCTCGTCGACCAGGCTCACTCCTTCAGCGCGCCCCTCTCGGGCCCGCTCCGGCTGGGCGTGATCCCGACCATAGCTCCCTACCTCCTCCCAGGCGCCATGCCGCGCCTCCGCGAGCGCTTCCCCCAGCTCCAGCTCTACCTCTGGGAGGACCACACAGACCGGCTCCTGACGCGCCTGGCCGAGGGCCAGCTCGACCTCCTCCTCTTGGCCCGCGAGGCCGAGCTCGGTGACGTGTCCCTCATGGACCTCTTCCGTGACCCCTTCCTCCTCGCGGCCCCCCACGATCACCCCCTCGCCAAGCGCAAGCGCGTTCGTCAGGCTGACCTCGACGGCGAGCGCCTCGTGCTCCTCCAAGAAGGCCACTGCCTGCGCGCCCAGGCCTTGACCCTCTGCTCTACGCGCGGGGCCGGCGAGTCGCGAGAGTTTCAGGCCAGCAGCCTCAGCACCCTGATCCAGACCGTGGCCGCCGGGAGCGGGATCACCCTCCTCCCCAAGATCGCCCTCGGCGTGGAGGGTCACCCGGACCGCGGGTTGTCCTTTGTGCCCTTCAGCAAGCCAGAGCCAGCCCGCACCATCAGCCTGGCCTGGCGCCGCTCGTCTCCGCGCGAAGCGGAGTTCAAGGCGCTGGGCAAGGAGCTCGCCAAGCGCACCTAGACGTCCCCTAACGCCGTAGCCGCGGGGTTTACCCCCGCGAGAGCCTGACCAGAGTGAGAGGCGCCCCCTAACGCCGTAGCCGCGGGGTTTACCCCCGCGAGAGCTAGACCAGAGTGAGAGGCGCCCCCTAACGCCGTAGCCGCGGGGTTTACCCCCGCGAGACCCTCACCAGAGCGAGAGGCGCCCCCTAACGCCGTAGCCGCGGGGTTTGCCCCCGCGAGAGCTAGACCCAGGGGGACAGAAGCCGTAGCCGCGGGGTTTACCCCCGCGAGAGCCTGACCCAGGACACAGACAGCCCTGTGTTAGCTATGTGTTAGCCTCCAAGGATGGACACGCACCCCCAATCCGCTTTGCGCCCGAAGCGTAGACTCCCCGACACCGCCTATCGCGAGGGCCGGCCAGCCTTGCTCACGTTCTGCGCGCGAGAGCGAGGAAGCAACGTCCTGACCCAGTCAGGGATGGCTGGTGAGGTCGCCCAGGCGATCAGAGACCTTGCAGATCACGGGGAGGTCTACGTTTGGTGCGTCATGCCGGATCACGTTCACGCAATCGTCCGCTGCGCTCACGGAGCGGACCTCCGGCCGTGGGTCCGCCGGGTAAAGGGCAGGGTAGCTGCGCGCGCCCGAGCGCTGGGCGTGAGGCGCTTGTGGCAGCGGAGCTTTCACGACGGCGTCATTCGGCGCGAAGAGGATCTCGTGTCGGCCGTTCGCTACGTCCTTCACAATCCGGTCCGCGCTGGGTTGGTGGAGCACTGGTCTGAGTGGCCTCACAAGGGGTCGCTTGAATGGGACCTTGCGGGCTGGGTCTAGCTCTCGCGGGGATAAACCCGGATAAACCCCGCGGCTACGGCCTCCAGAGGCCCTGGGTCTAGCTCTCGCGGGGGTAAACCCCGCGGCTACGGCCTCCAAAGGCCCTGGGTCTAGCTCTCGCGGGGGCAAACCGGGTAGACCCCGCGGCTACTACTTTCGTCCACGCTTCTTCGACGGTGCACTCTTCCTCGGCTTTGGAATCAGGCCCGTTCGGATCGGAGGCAAGGTTGGCGGGGCTAGCCCCTCCAACCAAGGCCTAGGGACCTCCGCGTCCACCAAACGAAGAGAGTTCAGGAACCCCGCAAAGTCTGCCGCCACGAAGTGCGAGCCAGCGATGTTGTCGTGGCTTCGGAAGACCACCTCGGTCGTCCCGTGCTCGAAGCCACAGAAGTTCCCACCAGGGTCGCTAGCGAAAGGAAAGAAGCCCTCCGCAGCATTCGCAAGCAGAGAGTCGATCCCTCGAGTTCCGTCAGTGAGGCCAAAGAACACCTCAAGCCCGACATGCTGTCCGCGAACAGTCGGCACCTCAACCTCGACGTTTCGTTTGGGCCTGAATGCCCTGCCTCTGCCAGTCAGCCAGTGCCACTGCCAGAACTGGGCAGGGAGCGAGACGCCAGTTTCTCGTGTGAACCCAACAACAAGTCCGTCGAACTCCGCCCGCGTAGGCGCTTCCGCAGTCGGAGGAAGGAAGCCTGGCGAGATCCACTGGACTTGGCTATCCGCAAACTCTGGAACCACTGGACCTAGTCCCTCCCTGCTTCGGCTCTCAATGGCTCACGGTTCTTGCGTGGCGCCTAGACCTTGGCGTCGCGGAGGCTGTACTTGTCCAGCTTCTTGAGGAACCCAAAGCGCGAGAGGCCCAGGGCCTTGGCGGTCCGGGTCCGGTTCCCCTCGTGGGCCCGGAGGGCCTCGAGGAGCATTCGCCGCTCGACCTGGCCCATGCGGTCCTTGAGCGAGAGCGAGTCGTCGACGCTGGGGATCGTGACCTCCAGGCGATCCGTCGGCTTGCGACGGATATGCGAGCTCAGGTCGCGCTCGTTGATCCGCATGCCTGAGAGCGCCACCAAACGCCTCAGCTCGTTCTCCAGCTCACGAATGTTGCCGGGGTAGTCGTAGTGGATCAGGTGATCGAGGACCTTGCGATCGACGCTCTTGAGGCGCTCCCCGCTGCGCTCGGCGATCTTCTCCAGGAAGTGCTCGACCAAGAGGGGAATGTCCTCCTTGCGCTCGCGGAGGGCCGGCAAGTTGACGTTGACGACGTTCAAGCGGTAGAAGAGGTCGGCCCGGAAGTGTCCCTCCTCGACGAGCTTGCGGAGGTCCTTGTTGGTCGCGGCCACGATCCGGACGTCGATCCGCTTGGCCTTCTGGCCGCCGATCGGGCGGACCTCGCCCTCTTGGAGGACGCGCAGGAGCTTGCTCTGCATCAGGGGCGGCATGTCGCCCACCTCGTCCAGGAAGAGGGTCCCCTTGTGCGCGGCCTCGAAGAGGCCCGGCTTGTCGCGGTCGGCGCCGGTGAACGCGCCCTTGACGTGGCCGAAGAGCTCGGCCTCGAGGAGCGACTCGGGCAGGGCCGCGACGTTGATCGAGAGGAAGGCCTCCTTCTTGCGCGGGCTCTCGAAGTGGACCGCGCGCGCCACGAGCTCCTTGCCCGTGCCGGACTCGCCCTGGATCAGGACCGGGACGTCGGCGCCCTTGACCTTGTCGAGGAGGACGAAGAGGCGCTGCATGGGCTCGCTGCGCCCGACGATCTGGCCGTAGCGCGAGCGCTCGCCGAGCTCCATGGCCTTGGCCTCGAGCTCCGCCGTCAGGGTCGCGCGCTCGTGGGCCTGCTCGTCTTGGGTCGCCGCCAGCTGCGCCTTGAGCGCCGCGATCTCCTGCTCCTTGTCGACGACCGAGGCCTCGAGGGTCTCGGTCCGGCACGCCAGCTCACGACGCTCGAGGGCGCTCGCGGCCAGCTGCGCGAAGGCCTCGGCCAGCTCTCGGTCCCCAGAGGCGAAGCGGTTCGCGACCTCGCGGTCCTCGAGGACCAACACGTGGCGCACGCGACCGGCGCTGCGCAGCGGCGCGATCAGGAGCGACTTCAGCGCCAGGTCCGTGACCGAGGGGCGCTCGCCCAGCTCGTGGTCGGCCGAGACGTCCGAGATCAGGATCACCTCTTCGCGGGCGGCGGCGTCGGCGATCAAGGTCGTGCTGGTCGCGGCGTCGCCCTCTGGGAGGTCGGCGCCGGGCGCCATGCGTCCCGCGCGGACGAACTGACTGCCCTGATCGTCGATCTCGACGAGGAGCGCGCGCTCGGCGCCGAAGAGGGCCAGGGCCCGATCGCAGAGCGCCGCGGCTTGGCCGCGCTCGGGGCGCTGTTGGATCTCGCAGGCCGCGCGCAGGAAGCGCATCAGGCGGCCCTGCTCGGGGGCCACGGCCTCCTCGCCGCGGAGGCCCTTGCGCTGCTTGGCCCGGAGGCGCTCGAGGGTCGCGGCGGGCGGGGTGCTCTCGAGGAGGCGACGATCCGCCTCGTCGAGGCCCTTGCGCAGCTCGTCGAGGGCGGCGACGCCCGCTTGGAGGCAGGCCCGCGCTTCGAGGCTCCGCTTGGCCTGCTCCGAGGCCACGGCCTGGAGGATCGAGAGCCTGAGGCGACGGTCGGGGCTGCCGGCGTCGACCTCGTCCACGCGGACTAGGGCCAGCTCAGGATCGCGGGCCAAGGCCAGCTCAGCCAGGAGCTCGGCGACCGCGGCCGCGACCTCGCGCTGACCCGGGTCGGCCTCGCTGCGGACGCCCTCCAAGAGTGCTTCGGCGACCTCGGCCGAGCCCTCCAAGAGGGAGATCTTGGCCAGGCCCAGGAGGGCCCGGTGCTCGACGGTCTTGGCGCCGCACTCCTTGGAGAGCGCGTCGGCCGCCTTGAAGGCCGCCCGGGCCTCGCCCAGCTCGGGCGCCGCCAGGAGCAGACGCCCCGGGAGGTGACCGCGCCGGAGCGCTTGGTCGAGGGCCAGCTCGCCGCAGGCCAGGTGCGTCTTGGCCAGGAGGGGACGCAGTCCGCGAGCCTCGGCCTCGGTCCGAGCCGCCTCGAGGGCTTGCTGAGCGCCGTCCACGTCACCCAGGGACAGGAGCGCCTGGCCGCAGCGGAGCTCGGCGTGGAGCGCCAACAGGCGATCCCGTCCGCTCCAAGCGGCGCGGAGGCGGAGGGTGTCCGTCGCGGCCGCCAGGGCCCCGCGGAAGTGATCGACCTCGGCCACGCGGAGCGTGACGCGGGCGGTGACCTCGGGGTCGCTCAGCTCGCGGGCCAAGGCCCGTGCGCGGCGCGCGGCGCGCAGGCCGCGCGAGCCCTCGCCCTCAGAGGCCAGGAGGCGGGCCTGATCGGCCAAGGCCAAGGCCTCGATCCGGGGCTGCCGCTGCTCGCGGGCCCGGAGGACGACCTTGTCCAGGAGCTCGCGGGCGCGCTCGATCTCGCCGGCCTCGGCGTGGATCACGGCCCGGCCCCAGGTCGCCTCGAGCTCGGTGCCGCGGCTCGCGACCTCCCAGCTGACGCGGATCGCGGCGTCGTAGCACATGCCCGCGCGGGACAGATCGCCGAGGCGACCGTAGGTCATGCCGAGGTGGGTCAGGCCCTGGGCGTAGCCCTCGCGGTCGCCGTGGGTGTTCCAGAGGGTGGTCGCCTCGTTGAAGGCCGCCAGGGCGTCTGCCAGGTCGAGGGAGCGGAAGTGGAGCCAGGCCACGCTGCTCAGGACCTGGGCCAGCTCGCGGCCGAGTCCCAGGCGACGGCTGAGGTCGAGGGCCTCCTCCAGGCGACGACCCGCTTCGACCTCTTGGCCGAGGCGCTCGTGGGCCGAGCCCAAGCCGAGCAGGCTCCGCGCGATCGCGGCCTTGTCGTCCTCTTGGGTCGCGGCCGCAATCGTCCGCTCGCTGGTCTCGATCGCGCGCTCGTAGTCTTGGCTGAGGAACAAGAGCTCGGCCAGGAGCTCGAGGCTCTGGATCCGACTCCCGCGGTCCTCGGAGCGCCCGTCGACCTCGAGGGCTCGCTCGCAGTGCTCGATCGCCTCGGGGTAGCGGCCCTGCTGGCGGAAGGCGTTGGCCAGGGCGCGCAGGTAGCTCGAGATCTCGCGTCCGTCGCCGAGGTCCTCCTCGAAGCGCAGCGAGCGCTCGAGGTAGACCCGGGCCTCCTCGAGGTGGCCCTCTTCGAGGGTCAGGTCGCCCAGGCCGAGGAGGCTGAAGCCGATCCCCTTGCCGTATTCCAGGCGCTCGGCCTGCTTGAGGGCCTCGAAGAAGTAGCGCTTGGCGTCGTCGGCCTCCTTGAGGCGCGCGTTGAGGGTCCCTAGGTGAGCCAGGGCCGCGACCTCGGCTTGCCCGTCCTTGAGCGCGCGCGCGACCTCCAGACCCTCCAGGGTCCGGACCCGGGCCTCGTCGAGGCGCTCGAGGCGAGTCAGCTCATGGACCAAGGAGCGGAGCACGGCCAGGCGCTCTTCGCGGACGGCTTGGAGCCGCGCGGGGTCGTCCTTGGCCAAGGCCTCTTGGTCGTCGGCGGCGCGGAGCGCGCGCCCGAAGAGCTCGCAGGCGCGCTCGCCAGCAGCCAGGCTCGCGGCGCGCTCGGCGGCGCGCCGGGCGGTCTGGATCGCGTCCAGCCCGGCGCCGGCCTCGAGGAGGTGGTGGGCCAGCTCGCTGGTGGGAGCCTCCCCGACGCGCAGGGCGCGCGCGACCTTGGCGTGCCGCTCGGCGCGGTCTTCCAAGGACGTATACAGGACCTCACGCATGCGCGCGTGGGAGAGCTGGTAGACGACCTGGGCGCCCTCGACGCGCTCCACGAGGTGGCGGCGGAGGAGCTCGGCCAGGCCTTCGTCGACCGCGGCGGCGTCTTGCTCGCTGAGCTCGGCCAGGAGCGAGGCGTCGGCGGCGCGATCGATCACGGCCAGCCACTCCAGGAGCGGCCGCTGGGGGAGGCGCTCGAGGCGGCTCAGGACGAGGTCACCGACGCGGGTCGGGAGCTCGAGGGAGTCGAGGCGGCTCGGGTCGAGGCGCCACAGGCCGCGGGCGCGATCGACGACGCCGCGCTCGACGAGCTCCTCCATTAGGAGCTCGACGAAGAGGGGGTTGCCGCGCGTCTCCTGCATGACCCGCTCGGTGAAGCGGAGCGGGACCGAGGGCACGCCCAGCATGGAGCGGATCAGCTCGGCCGTGTCGTCGCTGCCGAGGGCCTCGAGGCGCATCTCCTCGAAGAAGCGATCGTGGCGGAGGGTGTCGAGGGCCTGACCCAGCTCAGGGCCGCGCGTCTCCTCGGGACGATAGGTGCAGACAATGAAGAGCTGGGGGCGCTCGCCGGCCTCACCGTTGGTCCCGGTCAGGACGGCGGTCAGGGTCCGATAGAGGTGACGCAGGAGCTCGAGGGTCTCCTCGCGGGCCCACTGGAGGTTCTCCAGGGTCAGGACGAGGGGCTGGCGCGTGGCTTGGGCGATCAGGAGCTCGGCCAGAGCGTCCACGAGGCGGAGGCGGTCGATTCCGCGCGACTCCTCCTCTTGGCTCAAGAGCTGGCTCACGGCCCAGCCGAACTGCTCGAGGTCGCGCTCGGCCCCTTCGAGCTGCGCGACCTGCTGGAACACCGAGACGAAGGGCTCGTAGCCGCGGGCTTGGTGCTTGCGGCAGGTCCCGCGCACGACCTCGGCCCCGCGGAGCTGGACCCGGCGGCGCAGCTCACGAACGAGGCGCGTCTTGCCGATCCCGCTCTCGCCGCGGACGAAGACCATCAGCGCCGGCGCGATCTGATCCGCCGCCAGCTCTTCCTCGCTGCGGCGATCGCCGCCGCGACGACGCTCGCCGCCTTCGCGACGGGCAGCCGCGGCGCGGGCCCGGCGGTCGAAGCGGCGCGGGTCGCGGCTCCAGGTCACGGGTCCCGTGGCGCGTTGGTAGGCGTTCTCCAGCCAGTCGAGCTCGCGCTCGCGGCCGCAGCACTTGCCGCTCAGGACGTAGGCCTCCTTGGTCTCGGAGGTCTCGAAGGCGTAGGCCTCGCCCGTGGCCTTGGCCAGGGCCGCGATCACGGCGTTGGCGCTAGGGTAGCGATCGCTGGGCTCCTTCTCGAGGAGCTTGAGGATCAAGCCCTCGAGCTTGGGGTCGAGGTCCGGGCAGAGGTCGCGAGGAGGCCGAGGCCGGTCCTCGAGGTGCCGCCGAGCGACCTCGGCCGCGCTCGAGCCGTCGAAGGGAGCCTCTCCGGTCACGAGCTCATAGAGGAGGACGCCGAGGGCGTAGAGGTCGGCGCGTCGATCGACGCGGAGGCGCTGGATCACCTCGGGCGCCATGTAGTGGGGAGTGCCAGCGGCTTGGCCCTCTTTGGCGCCGACGAGGCCGAAGTCCGAGAGGCGGAGGGTCAGCTGGCCCTCGTCGTCGCTGTCGACGAGGAGGTTCTCGGGCTTGAGGTCGCGGTGGACCACGCCCCGGGTGTGGACGTATTCGAGACCCCGCAGGACCTGGACGACGAGCTCCAGGCGCTCGGGGAGGGTGGGAGCGAGCGCGCCCTGAAGGACGGCTTGGGAGAGGTTCTGCTGGCCAGGGTGGTAGGCGGAGGTGTAGTAGAGCTGGCCTTCGCGGACGCCGAAGTCGAAGACCTCGATCAGGTTCGGGTGGCGCAGGGTCGCCAGGACCTCGAACTCGCGCCGAAAGCGCGAAGCCTCGCCCTCCGAGCTCCCCTTGAGCTGCTTCAGGGCGACCTCGCGGCCCCCCTCGGCGAGGTCACGGCAGCGGTAGACGACGGCGCTCTTGCCCTCGCCCAATCGCTCGACAATCTCGTACCGACCGTGGTTCATAGACCTTCTCCGGTCCATCCCCATGCAAATCCCGGGCTCAACAGGAGTTGACACACCCATCTCCCTAAACCCTGCCTTTTCAAGCCCCTTTCACCCGTTGCGCAGTGCGTCGTCACCCAAATACGGGTGCTTCCCGTTTCCCGATCGTTTCACTGGGTCCCAAGTTCTCGGTTCGCAGAGGTCGAACTTGGCGTGTCGCGCGCCGGTCTGCCACGCTCGTCCGGTTAGGAGTGTTCATGCCCAACACGCCAGAGAACTGCCCGGACGCAGGGGCCTTCTTCGAGTCCTTCGTGAGCGCGGTCAACGCGGCCTGGAGCGAGCCAAACTCGATCTCGAAGCATTACTCCGGCGAGAAGTCTTGGACGGAGGCGATCTTCCCAGTCCTGGAGCAGCTCGGACGCGAGGGCTTCGGCTACACGGGAAGGGGGGAGGCTCGTGGCGTCACCACGGAGCACTACAGGATCGACCAGTGCTGGTTCTCCTACACGGGGCCCCCGAACGAGACTTGGAACCTCGACGTCGCGATCGAGCATGAGAACAAGCCAGACGCCTACCTCGACGAGGTTCAGAAGCTGCTCGCGATTCGTTGCCCGCTCAGGGTCGTGATCGGCTATCCCAAGGCGACGGGTCCCGCTGAAGACGCGTTCGAGGTCCATCCGGACAGAGGGGATAGGCTCAAGGCATGCCTCGCAGGGACTCGCTACCAGGACCAAGAGCCGAGCGAACTCCTGCTGATTCTCGGGAAGGGCCGCGGAGACGAGCCGCCTCGCTGGCACGGCTATCAACTGCTGACCGACGATCCGCTAGCTGTGGCGTTTCGCTCCCCCTAGGCTTCTCCTCCGAGTTGGAGGGTCGATTGGTACGGGGGTTGCGCGCCGCAGGGTCATGAGCGCACCTCTCGCTGTGACAGAGATTCCCTTCGCAGAAGACGAGCGAGGCTGGTTGGTGTGGGGGCTGCCTGTTTCCCCGTCTTGGTTGGCGGCGAACCCTGCGGACTCCGTCCAGATCCAGGTCCTAGCGGACGCCAAGAGTCCGGCCTGCTGGAAGCCACTCTTCGCGTCCTGCGTGGCCAACTGCTTGAGGGAGATTGAGCAGTGGCAAGAACACGGGGTGCAAGTAGCGAGCAGGAGTTGGCTAGACCTCGGCTGTGGGTTTGGGCACTACGCGGTCGCACTGAAGCTCTTGGGAGCAAGCAGAGTCGTGGCCCTCGACGCCAGTGATCCGCTCGCTTGGTCCTGGAGCGGTCCCGTCCTGACGTCTCTGGACGTCGAGGTGTCCGTGAGCATGGCGGAAGAATACTCCGCTCCGGGGATCCACTCAGCCTGCGTCCTCGGCTGGAGCCTCGACCTCCAGCTCTTCCTCGGCAACAACACAGAGCTCGCTTGTCTCGTCCTCGAGACCGATCTGTATCCCCTCGGCAGTTCACTTGGAAGACGCTGGGAGACCGACACCTTTTCGCTTAGGGACGCGTCCTACGTTGACACGTCTGGCGGGGTGATGGGCCAGGGTGAGCCGGTTCAGGTGACGGTCGCTTCCAGGTCTATCCCGGGGAAAAGTGATCGTGCCCGCCCGTAGCTCGGACGCCGTCGCGAAGAGTCTCACTTCCTGCGCTGACCTGGCCAACCTGGACGAGACCAGCGACTTCGCTCAGGACGCTCGGGGGCCCCACGATCAGGAGTTCGTAGTCTTCTCCCCCACTCCAGGCCAAGTCCGCAGGCGAGAGTCCCCGCGCCGAGTCTTCACGCCGCAGCGTCTCCACGGCCTCCCCGCTCGGGCCCGGGAGGAGCTCCGAGTGGACCTCGACGCGGACGCCGCTGGCGCGGGCGAGGCGGGGGAGGTCCTTGGCGAGGCCGTCGGAGAGGTCCATGCAGGCCACTCGCGGCAGGGCTTGGAGTTGGAGACCGAGCTTGATCCGCGGGCGGGGGTGGAAGAGGGCTTCGAGGGCGCGGGTCGCGCTGGGGTCGTCGGGGCTGAGGCCGGCTTCGAGCCAGCGGAGCCCGAGGGCGGCCCAGCCGAGCTCGCCGCTGACGTAGATCGCATCCCCGGGGCGGGCCTGGTCCCGTCGCAGCCCTCGTCCCTCGGGGACGGTTCCTAGGACGTCGATGGTGAGTCCGAGCTGGGGTGCGCGCGCGAGGTTGCCGCCGGCCAGGGGGCAGCCTGCGGCGGCGAGCTGGGCTCCCACGCCGCGGGCGAGGGCCTCGGCGTGGTCTGCCAGCTCTGGCGGGAGGCGGAGCGAGAACAGGGCGCCGAGGGGTTTGGCCCCCATGGCCGCGAGGTCCGAGAGGCTGGCGCCCGCGGCCTTGGTTCCGAGCGCCGCGAACCCAAAGGCCTCTCCCCAGCGCCTGCGGAAGTGAACGTCCTCGACCTGCTCGTCGCTGCTCCAGACCAGGTCGTGCCCCGGAGGCGCGCGCAAGATCGCCGCGTCGTCCCCAGGCCCGAGCACCAGCCCGCCCGCCTCGTCCAGACCGCTGGTGTCGGCCCCCGCCGCCCGGGCGCCCTCCAGGCAGGCCTCGACCAACTCCGCCTCACCCCGCAGCCCGCTCACGCCCAGCCCCTGGTCGACCCGACAATCCCACCAGATCCCGCTTCATGCCTCTCTCGAGCGCTCCCCAGTTCGCGAGACGTTCTTCCAGATCTTTGCGGCTCTTGGCGCTCTTTGCGATCCAACCTCAAGCGACCGGAGACCAAATCCCACCTGCCTCGCCAAGCCGCCTCACCCGGGCCTGAGCCCCCCGAGCCGCCCCGCCCGAGCGCCTCCGTAGGGCGAAGCTCCCCCCAAACCCAACGCTTCCGACCGACCCTGGCGACCTCGCTCCATGCCTCTCTGGAGCGCTCCCCAATTCGCGAGACGATCTCTGCGTGCTCCGCGGAGCTCTGCGTCTCTGCGCGGGAAACCACCATCCGGTTCAAGGACCAACCCCGTCCGCCCCGCCGAGCCGCCCCGGCCGGCGCGTGAGCCCCAGCAAGCCTCGGGCACGGGCACGGGCACGAGCACGGGAAGAAACACCGGCTCACGCGTCCCCCGACTCGGGCCCGTCAGCCAGCGTCCCGAGGTCGATCGGCTTCGGCTGCGCATGTCCCCGCCGCGCCATCCGCTTCGCCTTGGCCGCCGCCCGCTTCGCCAGCCCCTCCCCGATCTCCCGGCCGAGCCCCCGCTCCCCCCAAGCCTGCAGCTCAGGCGCCAACACGCTCCGCCCACCCGCCGCCAGGTAGGCGCGAAAGAAACGGAGTCGATCGGTCTTGGTCGCCTGCTCGGGGAGGTCCGCGAGCTGAATCAAGGCGCGCAGCTTGGCCTTGCGGTCCATGGGTCCCGTGCTGACCTCGTCGAGGTCGATCACCCACACGTCCCACTCGGCGTCACCCTTGGGCCGCACGAGGAGGTTCTGGACCGCGAGGTCACGGTGCCTGAGCCCCGAGCCGTGGAAGCGACCCATGACCTTGCCGACCGCCCGCGCCAAGGACCGCCGCGAGGCCGGGCTCGCGATCCCGTCCTCCAAGAGCAAGACGTGGATCATGGACACGTTCGCCAGGAGTTCCAGGACCAGGGCCGCGCCCTTGGGCCAAGCCCGTCCTTCGAGGACGAGTCCGTAGTGGGCGGGGACCGGCGCGTGGCGAACCTCGCAGGCCCGCGCCGCGCGCCAAGCCCGGAGGGCCAGGGGCCCCATGACGGCGGCCAGGCGCTTGCGGAGCTTGGGGTAGCTGTAGTGCTTCACGACCAGGGGGCCGCTCCCAGGGAAGCCCTCGGGGCGCGCCACGCGGACCAGACGAGAGCGCCCGTGGGGGTGGGCGTGGATCACGGCCTCGGGCTCGGCGTCGATGGCGGCCAGGAGGGCTTCCGTCGGGACCTCGCGCCGGCGGTAGATCACCCGCTCGCCGCGCTGCTCGACGGCGAAGCTCGTGGAGTCCACCAGACAGCGCCGGTCGCGGCTCTTGAGGCGTCGCGCCTCGAGGCGCCGGGCGCCGAGCAAGAGCCCGTCCGCGAACCTGGCGGCCTCGCCCTGGTCGGGGTCGAGGGCCACGTAGGCCTCGCAGAACCACTCCAGCTCCCGGCGACCCTCCTCCTCGTGATCCGGATTGCAGACCCCGAAGCTGTGGGCCAGCTTCTCGAGGCGCAGCCGGCGGCGCGCGGCGCTGAGGGGCCCGCTCCGGATTCGGAGCGAGTGGAGGTCGAGGGCGACCAGGCTCCCTTGCTCTATGTCTCGGGTCAGCGACTCCAGCTCCGAGCCCTCGGGCGGGCCCGGGGGCCGGACGAGGAAGTTCCCCAGGTGGAGGTCTGGGTGATCTGCGCCCGCCGCGAACAGGGCTCGCACGACCTCCGCCAGCTTGGCCACGAGTCGCTTGCGGACGCTTTCTTGGTCAGGAGCTTCGCGGAGGGTGTCGACGACGTCGGTCAGCTCTCGGGCGTGGGGGACGGCCAGGGTCGCGAGGGTGCTCCCGACCAGGACCCCGCCCGCGCGCTCTTCGCCGAACCAGAGCGGCTGGGGGACCTCGACCCCGGCCGCCGCCAGCGCCCGCAGGCCGCGCCACTCGCGGCGCGCGGGCGAGGGCTTGACCGCGTGCAAGAGGCGGTCGAAGGCCTTCTTGACCCGGAAGCGCTTCCAGAACACCTCGCCTCGACCGGTCTCCAGCCGAACCACGGTCCGGACCCGGTTCTGTTTGACGACCTGGGCTCCCGCGGCCTCCTCGGGCGCGCGGAGGTGCGGCGCTAGCTCGGCCTGCAGGACCTCGTCCCAGCCCTCCGCGACCCAGAGCTGGTGGCCCTCGAGCTCGATCTGGCTGACGGCCTGGGGGCCCTCTCCTGCGCTCACGCCGACGCCTGGCCCTCGACGTAAGCCTGGGCCAAGCCGCCCAGGGCGCCTATGTCGTAGCCGCCCTCGAGGACCGAGACCAGCCGCCCGCCGCAGCAGGCCTCGGCCACGGCGCGCAGCTCGGCGCCGATCCAGTGGAAGTGCTCGGGGGCGAGGCCCAAGCCGCCGACGGGGTCCTCGACGTAGGCGTCGAAGCCCGCCGAGACCAGGAGCAGCTCGGGGTTGAACTTGCTCACCCGGCGCATGGCCGAGGCGAAGGCCAGCTGATAGTCCTCGGGAGACGTATCGCTCGGGAGCGGGACGTTGAGGGTCGTGCCCAAGCCGTCGCCCTCGCCGGTCTCGTCCTCGGCCCCGGTCCCGGGGTAGTAGCCCTTGCCGTGGATCGAGACGTATTGGACGCCGGCCTGGCTCCAGAACATTTCCTGGGTCCCGTTGCCGTGGTGAACGTCGAAGTCGAGGACCGTGACCCGCTCGAGCCCCGCCCGGCGAGCGTCGGCGGCAGCAACGGCCACGTGGTTGAAGAGGCAGAAGCCCATTCCCCGGGCGGGCCGCGCATGGTGCCCAGGGGGGCGCACGACGACGAAGGCTTGGCGAGCCGAGTCCTCGGCCTCTGCCGCGAGCGAGGCGCGAGTCGCGCCGAGGAGGGTCGCCGTGGCCCGGCGCGCGATCTCGTAGCTCGCGGGCGAGACGAAGGTGTCCGAGTCCAGGGCCTTGCCGCCGCTGGCCGCGGCGGCCTCGATCGCGGCTATGTAGCCCGGGTCGTGAACCAGCTCCAAGGCAGCGTTCGTCTCAGCGCTGGGGTCTAGGCTGAGGTGACGAGAGGTGACCTGAGGACACTCGACGAGGGCGGCTGAGACCGCGCGGGCCCGCTCAGGCGCCTCGGGGTGCCCGGGGGGAGTCTCGTGACCCTGAAACACCGGGTCGGCGTAGAGGTGGGTCACGGGTCTTGGATCGCCAACTCGAGGTCGAAGCGCTTGCCTTCGCCGGCGACCCGCAGATACACATGGCCCGCTGCCTCGACGAAGTAGGTCAGGACCTCGCTCGGGCCCATGCCGCGCGCGCGCGCCTGCTCGACGGCCTGGCCGTCGAGGAACCCGAGGTCGAGCTCGCCCTTGGTCTCGTCGAAGCGGATCGTGGCCTTGACCGTCTGTCCTTGGGTGACGGCGATCTTGTAGACAGCCTGACCCTGGCACACCAAGCCGCGGTGGATCCCCTTCTGGAGAGTCGGGGTCTCCTCACCGGGGGTGGCCTTCTCGTTGACCTTGATCTCCATGTCGTAGGGCGTCTCGATCCCGCTCAGGTCGCGGACGAACACGTACACCCGCTGCCGGGTCTTGGACTCGCAGGTCACGAGCTCCTCGTCGCCCTCGCCGGTCGAGTCCTCGATCAATTCCCCGTGGGAGTCGAGGAGCTCCACGTCGAGGTCACCCTGCTGGCTGCTGAAGCTGACCTTGGCCTCGAGGGTGTCGCCGGCCTCGAGGTCGATCCCGTACACGCCGCCCTCGACGGTCCGGCCGACGTAGGTCCCAGGGCCTACGACCTCGAAGGTCGGCGGTCGATAGGTCCCAGCGCCGTTGTTGACCTGAGTCCGCTCGATCTCGACGTCGAGGTCATAGGGACGCCTAGCCCCGCGGACGCGGACGAAGACCAGTTCGCGACTGTAGAAGCGCTTGGTGACGGTCTCCATGCCCGAGATGTACTCGGTCTGGCTGCTCCGCCCTTGCTGCTTGCGCCGACGCCTCGGGTTGGGCTTCTTCTCCTTGAGGGGGACGCGGACCAAGGTCACCTCGACCTGACGCCCGTAGCGATCGTGACGCCCCACGTCGAAGTCGAGGTCCAGCTTGTCGTCAGGCTTGGCTACGAGCCAGAACAGGTCGTCGCCTGTGGTCTGGATCTGGGGATAACTCCCCGGTGCCAGCTCGCGCCCAGGAAAGCCAGGCGTGATTCGGCAGGTCAGGGTGTAGTTCCCGCGCCCTTGGACCAAGATCGGAACGTCTAGGTCGCGCTTTTCGGCGAACACGACCTTTCTCTTGAGGTTGTCCGGCGTGTTGATCGAGTCGAGATCGCTACCGAGGATCCGCTTGCCCATCGTCGGGAAGCTCAGGTCGGGGCCGCCCCTCCAGTCGAGGATCAGGGAGTGACCTGCCGGGACCTTGGCGAGGTAGTAGTCGCGGCCGTCGCAGCGAAGCTTGGGGTAGTAGCCCGGCGCGAGGAGCGCGGCCTCTTGACGGGTGTTGTTGGGCTCGAGGCTGTCGTCGAAGCTCGCGAGGTCGTCGCCGGCGCGGGCCGCGCTCTTCGGATCGAGCGGACTCAGGTCGAGGTCGAGGGTGTAGTCCCCCCGCCCAGCGACCTGGATCAAGACCGCGCGCGGGAGCGCCTTGGCCTCGGCCTTGGCCTCCCCCGTCAGCTCGAGTGGGGCCTTAGCCAACCCGGCCCGGTCACCAGCCTCGACGATCCGGACACCAAGTCCTCCGCTGACTTTTGCTCCGACCCCGCGGTGGCGTGGGACGACGACGCGGAACCAGTCGCTCCCGTCGCAAGTCAGCGAGGCGAGCTGTCCTGGCTCGACCTCTGTGGCCTGGACCGGGAGGTCGTTCTCTTCAAAGCGTTGGCGAGGGTCGATCTGGGCCACGTCGAGCACGATCAGCTCGCGGGAGGAGCCGCTCAAAGCCAGGAACACCTCTTCAGCTTCGCCATCGAGAGGGACGTAGACCAGCTCACCCACGCTCTCACCCACGCGCTCCAGCCTCGCGCCAGAGGCCCCGTGGAGCGAGATCGCGGCCTCGTCGGGCACGTTCTCGTAGGTGATCTGGAGTCCGCGTCCCGCCTCGACCTTGATCCTGAACCAGTCCACGTCGTTGCGGAGGAGGGTGATCCCGGTGTGCTTCCCGTTCGGGAGGAGCTTGGCCTCGGCGAAGGTGTTGTTGGGTTCGAAGGGGTCGCCGCCGCCGAAGCGCTCCTGCGCGGCCTCGATCCCACCGCTGGCGAGGATCAAGCCGACCAAGAGGGGAGCTATGGCCACGGGCGTGAGGTGGAGCCAAGGGATCCCGCGAAAGCCGCCTGCGGGGAGAGGCTCCACGACCGGGACTGCGTCTCGCTCGTCGAGGACCCGATCCTGGGCTGGCTCGGGCTCGCCCTGCGCTGCGGGCGCCGTCATGACTTCGGTCGGAGCGGTCTCTGCGGCGGTCGCCATGACCTCGGTCAGAGCAGTCTCTGCGGCCGTGGGGAGGACCTCGGTCTCCGCCGAGATCTCCGCCGCCGAGATCTCAGCCGCCAAGATTCCCGTCGAGGTCATGTCGCTGGGGAGCTCGACTCCCTCTAGCTCCGTCCTGGGGGCGCTGGAGCCGATCTGAGTTTTGGGCGCCCCTGCTTCGGGCTCCTCTTCTTCGGGCCTCTCGACTTCGAGAGCTTCAGGCGCGGTCCCTGACTCCTCTTCGGCCTCAGCAGCCGCCGCGGCCAGGGCCGCTCGCTCCTCGGAGTCGCTGGGGACGTCAGCCAGGGCGTCGGCCTTGGTCGGGTCGTCGTCGCTGGACTCGGTCGCAGCGATCGGCTCCCAGGCCGCGGTCGCCGCGAACTCCGGGCGCGCCGGCGCCTCGAGGATCGCGTCGTGCTCCTCCGCCAAGCGCCGCATGTAGGCGTCGCCTTCTTCCAGAGTCAGCCCGAGGCGGAGGGCCTCTTGAATGCAGCGCTCGTAGACCGTGACCGTGACGTGCCCGACGCGCACGAGGGGCTCGACGTAGTCGCGTAGCTCGGGGGGGACGTCGCTCATTGGGGCTCACGGGCGGACGCGGGATGCGCCTCGGGATGGCAGTCGGCACAGATTACCTCCCAGGGCCGCCCTCGTCAGGCATTTGGGATCTCCCTCCCTCCCCCGCTTGACGGATCGACTCGGGTCGGCGCGAATGGGCGCAATGAGCGAGACCCCACCAGCTCCAACCGAGGAACCGGCCCAGCCGCTGCCCCTCCTCGAAGACATTGACCCCAGCGTCGCCGAGCGGATCCAAGGCGCCCCGGCCAACCTGGCTTTCGCGAGCCTGAGCGGCTGCTTCCTCGTCGCGCTCCTCGTCGTGCTCGGAGCCGTCGCCGCTGTCCTCTCGCTCCCGACCCTCCGCGAGGGCAACAACCGCAGCGTTGAGCGCGAGGCGATCAAGGCGCTCCGCGCCCTGGAGAAGGCCCAGCGAACCTTCAAGCGCCAGGACTCCGACGGCGACGGGACCGACGACTACGGGACCTTGGCCGAGCTCGGCCGCGCCGGCCTGATCAACGCCGACCTCGCGAGCGGGGTCCTCCGCGGATTCCGGCTCGAGGTCCTCCCCGCTCAGTCCGAGCCGGGTCGGGTCTGGACCGCCGTCGCGAACCGAACCGAGTCTCACTCAGGGCGCAGCTTCGTCCTCAATCAGCGAGGCGTGATCCACTACACCTGGGGCGAGACGATCTCGATCGACGCCCACCGCGGGCTGCTCCCGCCAGGCGTCAGCCGCATGGAGCGGCGCGAGGAAGAGCGCTTCTAGCGCAGCCTCTCCAGGCCTCCTTCAGACCGAACCCGAGGATTCCCAATGGACTACGACGTGGTCGTGATTGGTTGTGGCAGCGCCGGCTCGCGCGCCGCGGCCGCAGCCCAAGAGAGCGGCGCCAAGGTGCTGGCCCTCGACGGCGCCGAAGAGCTGGGCGGACTCTGCATTCTCCGCGGCTGCATGCCGACCAAGACCCTCTTGGAGACGGCGCACCGACTCCACGACGTGAAGGACGCGGGTCGCTTCGGGATCAAGGTCGGCTCAGTCGAGCTCGACTTCGCGGCTCAAATGGAGCGCATGCGGCAGCTCGTGGCTCGCTTCCAGCGCGCCAAGGTCGGCTCGCTGGAGAAGGCCAGCTACGAGCTCCGACGGGACTCGGCTCGCTTCACCGGACCCAACACCATCGAGGTCGGAGGCGAGGAGATCCGCGCCAAGGCCTTCGTGATCGCGACAGGATCTGTGGTCCGTGAGTTCGGCTTCGAGTGTCCTCCCGGCGTGCTCCTCGACAGCGACGACATGTTCAAGCTGACGGCCGCCCCGGCCCGGGCCATGGTCGTAGGCGCGGGAGCCGTCGGCCTTGAGTTCGCGCAATGGCTGGCTCGCGTCGGCTCGGAGGTCGTGCTCTCGGCCCGCGGGCGACTCTTCCACCGCAGCGACCTCGAGGTCGGCGCCGAGCTCGAGGCGGCCCTCAGCGAGGAGCTCACGGTCCGAACGCAGACTACAGTTCAGGCCGTGCGTCCCCTGGAAGCGGGCGGGGTCGAGGTCGAACTCGAGCACGCCGACGGGACCCGCGAGACCCACGCCGTGGACGTGATCCTGAACGCGACCGGCCGCGTCCCCAACGTGGCTCCCCTCAACATTGAAGCCCTTGGCCTGTCACCCGAGGACCTACGCGTAGGCCACACCATGCGAACTCGCCTCGGCCACGTGTTCGTGGCAGGCGACACCACCGGTCAACGCCAGATCCTCCATGAGGCCAACCTCGAGGGCCGAGTGGCGGGACTCAACGCTGCGGCCGTGGCGCTAGGGCGTGAGGTCGCAGCCGGCTACGACCTCACGACCCCCGCGGTCGAGGTCGTGTTCAGCGATCCACCGGTGGCCTTCCTCGGCCAAACCCCGCAAGACCTCACGGCCGCAGGGATCTCGCACAGCGTCGCGCTCAAGCGCTTCCCCCAGCAGGGTCGCGGGATCGTGGTCGGAGCGCAACACGGCTTCGTGCGCCTCGTGGCGGACGACGAGGGTCAGATCCTCGGCTGCCAAATCATCGGACCTCGCGCCGACGACCTGATCCACATTCCGACCGCCGTCGTGCGCTGCGGCGGCGGCGTGGCCGAGATGGCCAAGATCCCCTGGTATCACCCGACCTTAGCCGAGGCCTTCATCGAGGTCGCTCGAGACCTCGTCCAGAAGTGACTTTCAGCCGGGTCAGACTTTCACTCCTGGTCCATAGCCCGCGCCGTGGGGGCTCCCCTTTGGTTGCAGAGCCCAGGCAGGGCTGGTCTATACTCCTGGGCTAGTCCGGGAAGTCCCCGGTAGGAGGCGTCATGTTCGCCATGTTGCACGTGACCGAAGGGTTGGACACGGGCCGGCTCTTCGAGCTGGGCGCGGAAGCGGTGACCCTTGGTCGCAACGCTGAGAACACGATCGTGCTCAACGACACCGCGGTCAGCGGCGTCCACACCAAGATCGTGCGGGACGAGTCGGGTCAGTTCACGATCCACGACATGCAGTCCACCAACGGGACCTTCCTCAACGGTCGCCAGCACGGCGCCTCGGACCTTCGTCACGGTGACTCGATTCGGATCGGCTCCACGACCTTCGTGTTCGAGCTCCGCCAAGAGGCCCGCCGAATCGACGGCGCCGGCGGCGACAAGGCCGGCGTTCGGCTGGCTGAGGTCGGCGAGGAGGGTCCGCGGATCGTGCTCCCGGAGGTCGACGCCTCGGCCCTGACCATGGGCGACCTCGTGCGTCGCTATCAGCTCGGGCTCCTCCTCGAGAGCCTGGACCGGACCCTGAGCGCGGCCGACGGGACCCAAGACGTCTTGAGCTGCGCCCTCGACGCCGCGCTGGCTGCGACGGGCACGACCAAGGGCGTGGTGCTCTCCGTCGACGCCAAGTCGGGCGAGCTTCACCCCAGCGTCAGCCGCGACCTCAGCCTCGACGAGGGCGACGCGGCGGTGCTCTCTTTCAGCAAGGCGCTGGTATTCGACGTCGCGGCGGGCTGCGGAACCCAGGTCGGCCCGATCCCGAACGAAGACGGAAGCGAGGGCTCGCCGGTCCTGGTGGCAGTGATTCCGACCACGAGCGCGACCGTCGGCGTCCTCTACCTCCACTCGGACACGGAGTTCCCCAAGGACGCCGTGGACTCGGTCGAGGCGATCGCTCGTCGCGTCGGGACAGCTCTCTCGGCCAATCGCTGGCGCGTCGACTTCGAGCTCCTGTTCAGCTCGACCATTGACGCGATCATGAACACGATCCAGGCCAAGGACGTGTACACCCGCGGTCACTCAGAGCGCGTCCGCCACTACAGCAAGCTCCTGGCGAAGGAGCTCGGGCTGACGGGCCAAGAGCTCTACCGCGTGACCCTCGGCGCTGCCCTCCACGACATTGGCAAGGTCGGCATGCCCGACAGCGTCCTCAAATACAACAAAGAGGCCCGGCTCACCGACGAGCAAATGGTCGAGGTCCGCAAGCACCCCTCCCACGGGGCGCGGATCCTGGGCGATATCACCTTCCTCAAGGACGTGATCCCCGCCGCCGAGCTACACCACGAGGACTGGGGTGGCGGCGGCTATCCCCACGGCATGGCAGGCGAGGAGATCCCCATGATCGCGCGGATCGTGGCCGTCGCCGACACCTACGACGCGATCACGACCGACCGCCCCTACCAGAAGGGCAAGTCCTACGAAGAGGGCCACGCGATCCTGCGCAAGATCTCGGGCAAGCGCCTCCAGCCCGAGCTCGTCGAGCACTTCATTGCCGGCTGGTATCGCCACCGCAAGGGTCCGATCCGCAACTTCGCCGCGACCAGCAAGGTCAGCGAGGAAGATATCGCCGCCGCTCGCGAGGCTGCCGCGCTCTCCGCCTCGGCCGCAATCGAGACCCAGCTCGGGACACCCCTCCCCAAGGACGGCCTCGACGACACCCTCGAGCAGATCATTCAGATCGGCTGAGCGCGATCCCCTAGCGCTTGCGGCGCGGGATCCTAAAGGGCTGGTCGTCGCTGGCCCCGTCTGACTCATGCGCAGGAACCCCCGCTTGGTCGATGGTGTCCGGCCCGACGCTCCAGATCACGGCTCGATCTGCGTCGAGTCGGTAGTTGCACCGTCGCTGATCGAGGAGGCAAGCGTCGTAGGGAAGGTCCGCGACTGACTTAGGGAGCTCGGGCAGGTCGAGGAGCTCTATGGCCCGGATCGCGATCCGGAGCCTCCCCAGAGCCTCGCGGTTCCTGGCCTCGATCTTGGGGAGTGAGGTCACGAGCCCCTCGCAATAAGGCCCCGCGCCTTCCTCCTGGCGGAGCGCGTTCAGGAAGCGGTGAACCTCCCGCGGCTGCTGACGGCTCGCGAGAGCGCACTTCGCCAGGAGCTCGACGTAGCTGGCTCGCCAGGAGCCATAGAGAAAGCGAGCGCGCAGCCCTTGGTGTTCCTTGGGGAACTCCTCGAGGCGCGGGGAATCCGGGAGGAGCCGAGCGCTGTGGAGCTCGCCCAAGAGGAGTCGAGTCAGGCCGAAGTCAGCTCTAAAGTCACGCAGGGCCTCGAGAATTCGAGCTCGTTGCTCTGGGGGCGGTGGTGGCCCGAGGCTCAAGAGCCCCTCGAAGAGAAACAAGCACTGATCGAGCCGAGAGTTCCTAACCAGACGACCCATGATCGTCGGGACCTTCGCGGTCTTGGCGAGGGCCAGGCTGAGCTCGAGGTCGGCGTAGGCCCCAGACGCGTCCCCCTCGATCATGCGGGCGCCGGCTCGAACGATCAGGGCCCCGCCCAGCTCGTTGAGGGTCACGAAGTCGAACTCGGCCTCGAAGCCCTTGGTCTCGAAGTCCGCGGCCCAGACCACCTCCTTCGAGAGCCCCTCTTCGATCTGAGGGGCGATCTGGTCGACGACGCCCACGAAGAGGGTCAGGGCCTTCTTCAGGGTGGCCGGGCTGGAGGGGAGCTCTCGGGTGTAGGTCAGCTGTCCGTCCTCAGAAGACGGATCCTTGAGGGCCTTGGCCAAGGTCACGGGGTCGACGCCATACATGAACGCGACGTCGTCGGGGAGCTTGTTGAAGATGCCCGCCGCAGCCCTCAGGTCGTCGGCGCCGTTGGGGCCGCTTGGCGCGAGGTGGAGATCAGAGACCTGGAGGCCCGCCTCTTCGACCTCGCGGACCGCGTTCGAGATCCGCTGGCTCCGGGTCGCGTCGAGGGAGTATCCGCTGGCGACCAGGAGCCCGGCCAAGAGGAGCCCGACCACGACGCAGGACCGGCGGCAGTTCCCGCTCGGGGGAAGCTCTTCGAGGGGCGGCTCCTGGACGGCGGGTTCTGCGCCGCTCTCAGGCTCGGACTCGTCGGGCGCGCCCTCCAAGGGAGACGCTCAGTCTCGCGCCAGGAAGATCACGTCTTCGATCTCCTGCCCTTGGTTCACGAGCTCATTGACCCACTCCACGCGCTCGCGCGCGGACTCGCTGTAGGTCGCGGCCAGCATCGCCGCGTAGTCGTCGTCGTCCCCTGCGGACCAAATCGCGAGGACCCCGCCAGGCGCGAGGTGCTTCTTGATCGTGGTCTGGGTCTCGGCCATGTAGAAGGGCGCGCTGGTGGGGCCCAGGTGCTCGGTCGGGGTGTGATCGACGTCGATCAAGATCAGGTCCCAGGGCGCTTGACCCTCGGGGGGCGGCCCCAGGAGCTCGGCGTAGACGTCTCCCAGGGAGAGCTCGACCCGCGCGTCGCTGTTGAGCTGCTCCGAGAGCGGGATCATGCCCTCGCGCGCCCAGCGGATCACGTCGGGGAGGTGCTCGACCACCCGGACGTGGCCCACGAGGTCGCTCTCGAGGGCTGCTGCCGCCGTGTAGCCGAGGCCGAGGCCGCCGACTAGGACCCGCAAACCCGTGCGCTGCGGCTCAGCTCCGGCCTGGTGCCAGGCCAGGGCCCGGCGGCTGAGCTCGATCTCCGACTCGGTGTTGAGGCTGCTCATGAGCAGCTCGCTGTCGAGGGTGACCTCGGTCACGATCGTGCCGGGTCGCGAGAGGAGCTCGCGGCGACGGAGGTAGAGGACACCCAAGGGGGTGTCTAGGTAGTCCAGGATCTCGAACACGGGCTTGCTCATGGGCGCATGCTACGCGCGCTGGCCCTTGGCCGTCGCGCTCAGGACGAGATCGACGGGGACCCCGATTCGGTCCCGGATGTCGTCCGCGAACCAGAACATGAAGGCCAGAATCGCTCCCAAGCCCAAGCAGCTGGGCGTCGAACAGCAGAGCAGCCCGAAGATCACGGCCATGGCCTCGCCGCTCGGAACCACGAGGAGCAGGCCGAGGAAGAGCCCGACGACGTAGAGCACGCTCCCGTCGAGGAAGGCCTCGCTGCGCTGGTCTCCCGCTCGCAGCGAGCGCGCGCTCATCAAGCCGGCCACGAGCCACAGCGGGGCCCAGTGGGCGCCTGCGACCCAGAACGCCGGGTTGAGGAGCTGATTGGATCTGGCCAGAGCGCCGAGACCGCCCGCGTCTAGGGCCGCCACGTTCAAGGCCCAGGCGATCCCCAAGGCTGCGGCCAGGAGGCTGCAACTCAGCCCGTAGACGGCTCCGGGTCGGCCCCGGCGACGGCTCCAGACCTCAGCCGCGCTGGGAGCCAAGACGCCGAGGGGGATCGCGAAGCCGGTCAAGGGGAGGAGGTCTGTGGCCTCCGAGAGCATGAGGAGCACGAAGGGAGTCACGAGCGCGAGGGCGAACAAGAAGCGCAGCAGGCTGAGCCGAAACACCTCCGAGGCGAAGGGAAGGGGGTCGAGGGCGCGCGTGTGGCGGACGGCCTCCAAGAGCTGGGCGTCCTCCCCCGTGCCGAGCACGCCGAGCTGGCGTCGGTCGTCGGTCGCGACGAACCCGAGCGACTCCGCGGCGAAGCGGGCGGGGCTGCCCTCGGCCTCGAGCCACACGTCCAGCGCCTCGCAGCCGGCTCGGCTGAGCCCCTTGGTCGCCGCCTCTAGGAGCGCCTCGAAGGCCCCCGCCTCCCAGTCGCCGGGCTCGACGCAGAGCACCAGGATCACGCCTCGGCTCGGGTCCTCCAGGTCGCGTCGCCAGCCGACGACGCCCCGCACGACGCCGTCGACGTGGATCACGTTCAAGCAGCCCCCCCGAAGCGAGGCTCGCGCCAGCCAGCGCAGCTCCTCGACGCCCAGGACTTGGACCTCGCGCTCCTTGGCGGCCTCCCAGTAGCGCCTCACGAGCTCTGCCGCAGCCTTGACGTCCTTGCCAGACGCGCTGCGGACGCGGGCGCGTCCGGCTCGGGCGGGGGAAGGTTGCGGGGTCGGCTCCACCCCCTCAGCTTACTGGTGGCCTGGCGCTCCCCGGCTGGCCTCGCATGATCCCCTCCAGATAGGCGACGTCCCGCACCGATAGAGGAGGGGGGAGCGTGCGGACCATGATCGTGACAGTCACCAATCAAAAGGGCGGGGTCGGTAAGACGACCCTCAGCATGAGCCTCGCGACCTACTGGCACCGCCAGGGGGGCGCCCCCCTGACCCTGATCGACGCCGATCCCCAGCGCAGCTCCGAGCGCTGGCGCGCCCGCGGCGCCTTGGGCCTGGGCAAAGACGAGCTCCCCCCCGTCGTGACCTGCACCGAAGGCACCGAGATCGAGGAGGCCTGCCTCCGCCTCAGGCGCCAGGAGGCTCGGGTCGTGATCGACACTCCGCCCTCCCTGACCTCCCAGATCGCCGTCGCGAGCGCGATCCAAGCCGCCGACCTGGTCCTGCTCCCGATCCGCCCCTCGATCCTCGACCTCGACTCCCTAGGCGACGTCCGCCGCCTGATCCAAGCCGAGTCGCCCGACACGCCCGTCTTGGTCGTGGTCAGCCTGGCGCGCGCCTCGTGGTCAGCGACCCGCGAAGTCCGCCACTCGGTCGAGAAGCTCGGCTACCCCTGCGCCAAGACCGTGATCCACGAGCGCGCCGCCCACGCCCGGGCTGCCCTGACCGGGTCCCTCTGGGCCCTCCCGCCGGCCACGCGTCGCCCGGCGACAGGCGAGATCGCCTCCCTGGCGGCTGAGATCGAGGAGCTCTTGGCTGGGCTCCAGGAGAGGCGAGACGCGGCTTAGGCTGTGGTCGACGACGAGCTGCGGAGGCTGGAGCAGCGATACCACGAGACAGGAGCGCCTGCGGCGGAACGAGCCTGGCTCCGACACCGTGTTCGACTCGGGCTCTTGAGCCCCGCGCGGTTGACTCTCGCCGCTGATCTAGGGCGGTCCTCGCTCAAGCCCCTCGCCGAGGCCCCTCTTGAGCCGAGTCTGCTGCGAGAGGCGTCCTCTCGCGGGGGCCTCCGGACCTTTCTGGTGGCCGTGAGCCGGGCCGGGCCGCGAGCCTTGCTCGTGGCGGTCCACGCGTTGGCCAGAGATCAGCTTCCAGGGCGCTTGCGCGAGCGCGATCGGGAAGCGGTCGGCGCGCTCCTGAGCGCCCTCGCAAGGTGGCGCGAGTCTCCGAGTCCAGACACTTGGAACCAGGTCACCACGGCTAGGGAGTTGGCTTGGCCTGACCTGGGCGTCAAGGTCTTGGAGAGTCCAGGCGGGCCGATTCCACTCCTCCAGGCGCCAGGCACGCCTGCCCCCGGCGGGCCCGACTTCGTGCCCTACGAAGAGGCTCTCGCGCTCGCCCTCCTGCTCACAGGCAACGAGGAGGCAGTCGCGCTAGAGCGCCTGGCCATGCTGCTGGGCGAGGTGATCAATCACCTTGGAGTCGGGCGCTTCCTAGGGCGCCTGAAGGAGGAGTTCGTCCCCTGGCTCCTTAGCCCTGATCCGCGAGCTTCTTCTCGAGGCGCTTGACGCGCTTGCGGAGGTCGGGGAACTGGTCGGGGAGCTTGCTGAGCACGACCTGGAGGCGGCGCTCCTGCATGGCGGGGCGGTGCGGGGCGCCCAGGACCTCCGAGCCGGGCTCGACGCTGCTGTAGATCACGACGGCGCCCGAGCCCACGATGGAGCCTTCGCCGATCGTGCGGCCGAGACCAATGCAGGCCCCGCCCATGACGTAGGTGTTCTTCTCGACCTTGGCCCGGCCGGACAGCCCTGAACGTCCCAACATGACGCTGTTCTGCTCGACCTTGCAGCCGTGGGCTATGAAGACCTGATCGTCGATCACGACGCGGTCTTCGATCACCGTGTTGTCCAGGGCGCCGCGGGCGATCGTCGCCGTCGCGCCGACTTCGCAGTCGTCGCCGATGGTGACGGTCCCGATCTGAGGGATCCGGGTCGTGCCCTTGCTCAGGTCGCGGCGGTCGCCCGAGTTCGGGACGAAGCCGAACCCGTCCTTGCCGATCACGGCCCCGCTCCAGATCTGGGTCCGGTCGCCGATCTCGACGTGGTCCAGGATCGTGGCGTTGGGGTGGATCACGCACTTTTCGCCGATCTTGACCCCGCGCCCGACGTAGGCTCCTGGGCGGATCTGGGTTCCGGCCCCGATCGTTGCTCCGGCCTCGACGACGGCGGTCGCTCCGACCGAGACGCCCTCGCCGAGGGTCGCGCCCTCGTCGACGTGGGCCTTGGGGTGGACGCCCGCGGGAGGCGCCGGGTGGCGCAAACCGTAGACCTGCTGGAGGACCATCAGCATGGCCGCCTGGGGGTCCTTGACCAGGATGCAGGGCACGCCCTCGATCGCTTGAGCCGTGACCACGACCTCTGCCTGGGTCGTCTTGGCCTGCTCCGCGAAGTCCGGGTTCCAGAGGAAGGCTAGGTCCCCTGGGCCTCCCGAGTCGAGGGAGCCGACGCCGCGAATGATCGCTCCGGCCTTCTCTGGGGCGAGCAGCTCGCCCCCGAGCATTTGCGCTACCGCTCCGACTGGAAACTCCACGCCACACCTCCTCTGCCCACTTGGTGAGCGCGCGTCAGGGTCGCCTTGGATTTCGGGCACGTCAAGCGGCACCAGCGTTTGCCCTGACCCCACTCGGCGTGGACACTGGCCGCCCGAGAGGAGGGCTCAATGCCCAACATGAAGATCAGCGGCGTCGGAATGTGCGTTCCCGACCGCGTCGTGACCAACCATGAGCTCGAGCCGCTCCTGAACACCGACGACGAGTGGATTCAGCAGCGGACTGGAATCGTCGAGCGGCGCTGGGTCCCCGAGGGCGTCCAGCTCTCGGACCTCGCCCTCAAGGCGACCCAGGAGGCCCTCGAGAAGGCCGAGTGCGCCGCCGAAGACATAGACATGATCCTCTTCGCGACGCTCTCGGGCGAAATGGCCTTCCCCGGAACCGGCGTGTTCCTCCAGGCCAAGCTCGGGATCAAGAACACCCCGGCCCTCGACATTCGCAACCAGTGCTCGGGCTTCCTCTACGGCCTCTCGGTCGCCAAGGGAATGATCTGCTCGGGGATGTACAAGAAGATCCTCCTGGTCGGAGCCGAGATCCAGTCGCGCGGGATCCTCAAGATCCCCCAGGGTCGCGACACGACAGTGATCTTCGCCGACGGCGCAGGCGCCGTGATCCTGGAGGCGACCGAGGAGGACAAGGGCGTGCTCGACGTCTACCTCGGCGCCGACGGCCGTCACGCCGAGGAGCTCTGCGCGGCGGGCATGGGCTCGCGCTGGGAGGGCTTCGTGACTCCCGAAATGATGGAGACCAAGTCGCACCACCCCTACATGAACGGGCGGCACGTCTTCAAGTATGCGGTCACCCGGATGCCCAAGACGATCCAGCTAATCTGCGAGCGAAACCAGGTCCAGATCAGCGACATCGACGTCCTGATCCCGCACCAGGCGAACCTTCGGATCAACGAAATGGTCGCCAAGACCCTCGGGCTCGAGGACAAGGCCTTCAACAACATCCAGAAGTACGGGAACACGACGGCCGCCACGATCCCGCTCTGTATCTACGAGGCGCTCCAAGAGGGCTTCCTCAAGCCTGGGCACCTCCTAGCGCTGACGGCCTTCGGCTCCGGCTTCACCTGGGGCTCGGCCCTGATCCGCATGTAGCAGGCCCGTCCGAGGAGCGCTCCCGCCCTGAGGCTTGCCCCAGGGCGCTCCTTCTCGGACGGTATCGCCCCTTCCAAGCGACGGGACCCACACCGTGTATCCACTCCTGATCTCGACCGTGGTCGCCCTGACCTCGGCCTTGGCCGTGACCTTTAGCACTCCTAAAGATCCGCTCTACTTCTCGGGCCCCTTCCTGGGCCTGATCCTCTTCGTAGCGACCTTCTTCCTCGTGTCCCGCGTGGTGGGGAAGAAGATCCAGCCCTTCCTCGAGGCAGCCCAGCGCCACGCAGGGGCGAGCAAGGTCGACCAGGCCGTCGAGGCCTACGAAGGCGCGCGCAAATACGCGAACTGGCAGCTCTTCCTCGACAAGCAGATCAACACCCAGATCGGAATCCTCCACTACGCCATGGGCGAGGAGGACAAGGCCGCCGAGTTCCTCGCCAAGGGCTACCCCAAGATCCCCCAGGGCCCGCTCGTCCTCGGCGCGCTCCTCTACCGCGCCGGCAAGACCGACGAGGCCAAGAAGGCCCTCGAGCAGGGGATCCAGTTCAACAAGGACTCGGCCATGCTGCCGAACCTCCTCGCCTGGTTCCACGAGAAGGAGGGCAACCGCGACGCCGCCGTCGCCGTCCTCAACGGAACGTCCAAAGCCGTCAAAGCCAACGCTGAGACCGCCGACAACCTCGACCGCCTCAAGAACAACAAGCGCATGAACATGAAAGGCTTCGGCCAAAACTGGTTCATGCTCAAGTTCGAGGTCCCCCAAGGCATGGCCCAAGGCCAAGTCCGCAAAGGCTTCCGCCAGCCGCCCAAGAACAAGGGCAAGCAGCCCAAAAAGAAGGACAAGAAAAAGAAGAAGCGCTAACAAGGCGAGCGCGGCGAGCGCAGCGAGCAAGGCGAGCGCAGCGAGCGCAGCGAGCGAGGCGAGCGCAGCGAGCGAGGCGAGCGCAGCGAGCGAGGCGAGCGCAGCGAGCGAGGCGAGCGCAGCGAGCGAGGCGAGCGCAGCGAGCGAGGCGAGCGCAGCGAGCGAGGCGAGGCGAGCGAGGCGAGCGCAGCGAGCGCAGCGAGCAAGGCGAGCGCAGCGAGCAAGGCGAGCGCAGCGAGCAAGGCGAGCGCAGCGAGCAAGGCGAGCGCAGCGAGCAAGGCGAGCGCAGCGAGCGAGGCGAGGCGAGCGCAGCGAGCGAGGCGAGCGCACACATCCAGGCCGCGAGGGCGCGTGCGGGGTGTCCTGGCAAGGCGCGAGGAGCGCAGTGACCTGATGGGTCATAAGCGACGAGCAACGCCGCCAGGGCGCCCCGCACGCGTCCTCGCTAGGTGGGGACGTCTACTTCGTCCCAATCGTCGTCCTCGAAGCGGATTAGCCAGTTCAGGGCGTAGTGTCGTTCGAGGACGACTCCCGGCGAGAGCCCTTGGGGCGGCTCGCGCTCGTCGAGGCGAGCCTGGCGGACAGCCCAGTGCATGCGGACGTGGAGGTCCAAGGCGCTCAGGATCTCGTCGGCCGGTCGCAGGCTGGGCGAGCCGGTCAGGTCCTCTAGGGATCGCTCCATGCGCTCCCGGAGCGCGGGGACGTCGCAGATCTGAGTCGGGAGAGGGAGCTCCTCACTGAGACCGAGGGCCCACTGCAGCAGGTAGAGCGCCTCGTAGCGCCAGACTGCCTGGACGACCTCCTGGGGATCGGGCGCCTCGCACTCCATGAAGGCCTGCTCCCGAGGACTCAGGGCCAAGAAGCCCTGCGGCGTCTGGCGGCGGAGGGTCTCGCTCGGAATCGGGGCCTCGTGGTTGAGGGACTCGGCTCGAGTGGCGACTACGAAGAGCGCCAGCGCTCGTCGCGCGACGTCGATCGGCTGGCGCAGCTCGACCTCGCCCTCGCCCAGACAAGGGGGGAGCGTGCTCACGACCTCGATCCCGAGCTCGCTCAGGCGCTCGCTGCTGGCCTGCTTGCGTTGGTGGGCGTCCTCGGGGAAGGGGACCTCGGCGCTGGCGTCGGGCTCGAGGTTGCCCGGATAGACCAAGACGGCTCCCGAGGGGTCTCGAATCGTCCCGTCGGGAAGAAAGATCAGGGCGTTGGCGCGCCAGGCCCAGCGCGCGAAGCGCTCCATGTCCTCGGGCTCGACCTCGAGGCTGAGGTGATGCCGGACCCGAAGCACGTGGCGAATCACGTGATAGCGAGTCTGAGTCATGGCCTCGCCGCGGCTCGCGACGTAGCCCGCGAACCCGTCGAGGTGCTCGGGCAGCTCCGCGTCGTTGAGGTCCCGGATCGCGTTCAGCGCGTGGGGGAACTCCAGGGGTGGGAGTTCGCGCACGGTGCAGTAGGCGTTCACGAGGGCCGTCATGGGAGCATCCTATGAAGCCCGACCCCCACCTAGAGGCCTCAGCGTGACGCGCCCCCTCGAATCAGTCGTCCCGAGACACCCCCTTCGGAGCCCGACGGGCTGACATCAGCTCGTCTAGAGGGCATGATTCCTCCATGCGCTGTCCCCGCTGCAACGAAGCAGACCTCGTCGTCCAGACCTACGACTCGATCCCCATGGAGTCCTGCCCCGAGTGCCGCGGAATCCAAGTCGGACTCCGCGACCTGCGAAGAGTCGCCGAGGCCCTCGCGACGGCGCTCGTGGGAAAGATCGAGCTCGGCGCTCCCCTCCCGCCCTTCGAAGACCCCGTCGGCAAAGTCCTCTGCCGCTGCGGCAAGATCATGGACACCTTTCCCTACCTGGGCCTCCCCCAGGTCACCCTCGATCGCTGCGAGGACTGCATGCTGGTTTGGCTCGACGCCGAGGAGTTGACGGGGGTCGCGCAGCTCTGCGCCCAGTCCGAGGGCCGAATCCGCGCGCTCTATGAGGCCGCGCGCAAGGACCGCAAGCTCTTGGGACTGCCCGGCGTGGTGCTCGACGCTGGACGAGGCCACGGCCACGGAGACGAGGCCGGGTTCGACGTCGTGAGCCTCCTCTGGGGACTCGGCGGATAGCCCTCTTCGTCTAGGTTCACGCAGGCCGGAAAGCGCGCTGAACCTGGGATCCCGGCTGGATTCGAGTACAACGCCAAGAGTCGTTGATTCGCAGGGCCCTTGCCAGTCCAGTCGAGACGGCGAGGACCAAACATCATGACCGAATCCGAAACGCCCCCCGCTGAGACTCCGGCTTCAGAGCCTCCCGCGGCTGAAGCTGCGACGGTGAGCCCCGCGCCAGAGGTCGCTCCCAAGAGCGAGGCTGCTCCGGCGCCCGCCGCCGAGAGCGAGGCCGCACCTGCTCCTGCGCCCGCAGACGCCGCAGCTCCTGCCCCGGAAACCACTCCCAAGAGTGAGGACGCTCCAGCTCCCGCCGAAGCACCCGCCGCAGAGGAAACTCCCGTCGCGGAAGCCGCTCCCGCCGCAGAGGCGAAGGAAGCAGGCGAGCCCACGAAGAGCAAAAAGGACAAGAAGGGCAAGAAGGACAAGGGCAAGAAGGACAAGGGCAAGCAGGACTCCAAGCAGGCCGAGCAGCCCAAGGAGGAAGAGTCCAACGAGCCGAAGTTCTCTGATCTGGGTCTCCACCCCGACCTCGCTCGGGCCGTGGCCGAGCTCGGCTACGAGACGCCGACGCCGATCCAAGCCGGCGCGATTCCGCCCCTCCTCGAGGGACGTGACCTCTTGGGACAAGCGCAGACCGGCACGGGCAAGACGGCCGCCTTCGCGCTTCCCCTCCTGCACCGGATCGACCCCGATCAGCGAGGCGTTCAGGCGATCATCTTGGCCCCGACCCGTGAGCTCGCGCTCCAGGTCGCCGAGGCCGTACGCGCCTACGGCAAGCACCTCGGCGAGCGCGGAGTCCAGGTCCTCCCGATCTACGGCGGCGCCCCGTACCACCCTCAGCTCAAGGCTCTTCGCCGCGGCGTCCCCGTCGTGGTCGGGACCCCGGGTCGCGTCAAGGACCACCTCGAGCGCGGCAGCCTCGACCTGAGCAGGGTCGGCTTCTTCGGCCTCGACGAGGCCGACGAGATGCTCAAGATGGGCTTTATCGACGACGTCGAGTGGATCCTCGAGCACGCCCCAGACACTTGCCAAACGGCGCTCTTCTCGGCCACGATGCCCGGCCCGATCCGCCGCGTCGCCGACCGCTTCTTGACCAACCCCGCTGACGTCAAGATCAAGCAGAAGACGCTGACCGTCGCCAACTGCGAGCAGCTCTCGCTCCGGTTGAACGGGCTCCAGGCCAAGAACTTCGCCGTCGAGCGACTCCTCGAGGCCGAAGAGCACGAGGCGATCCTGATCTTCACGCGGACCCAAATGGCCACCGCCGACCTGGCCGAGCGCCTGATGTCGCGTGGCTACCCGGCCGAGGCGATCCACGGCGGCATGAGCCAGGCCAACCGCGAAGCAGTCGTCCGGCGACTTCGCTCCCGCGCGACCCAGGTCGTCGTGGCGACCGACGTCGCAGCTCGCGGCCTCGACGTCGATCACATCACCCTCGTGATCAACTTCGACATTCCTCGCGACCAAGAGGTCTACGTCCACCGCGTCGGCCGGACCGGGCGCGCGGGTCGGACCGGCAAGGCGATCACCTTCTGGCAGCCGCGTGAGCAGCGCCTCCTGCGGAGCATTGAGCGCTACAGCGGCCAGCAAATGACGCCGACCCGGCTCCCGCAGCAGTCCGAGGTCCTCGACATTCGTCGCGCCCGCCTAGCCAAGCAGATCGTCGACCTCGCGAGCGAGGGACTCGAGGACTTCAGCGAGTGGGTCCAAGCCTTCGGCAACGACCTCGAGCCAAGCCAAATCGCGGCTGCCGCCCTGCGGCTGGCCTGGGGCGACGGGCCTCTCTCGGTCCCGCCCGAGCCGGAGCGCAAGCCGCGCGAGCGTCGCGAGCGCGAAGAGCGCCCTCGCCGCGAGCGCGACGACACCGACTACGGCCCCGAGACGGAGATCGTGCTCCCGATTGGGCGCATGGGCCGGGTTCGCCCGGGCGACATCGTGGGTGCCATAGCCAACGAGGCCGACCTCCCTGGTGGCGTCGTCGGCAACATCAACATCGTGGAGCGCGTGACCTTCGTCAGCGTCCCCAGCCAGCACGTCGAGCGAATCCTAGAGGCCCTCGAGGGCGTTCGAATCCGCGGGCGGGTGATTCACCCCCGGCGAGCCGACGACCGGCCCCCTCGCGACGACCAGGGCGGCGGCGGCGGCGGCTACCGCAACGATCGCGGTGGCGGTGGAGGCGGCGGCTACCGCAATGATCGCGGCGGCGGCGGTGGTGGTGGCTACCGCAACGATCGCGGCGGAGGCGGCGGCTACCGCAATGATCGCGGCGGTGGCGGCGGCGGTGGCTACCGCAACGATCGCGGCGGCGGCGGCGGCGGCTACCGCAACGATCGCGGCGGCGGCGGCGGCGGCGGCGGC
>Ga0316202_10000249_pt1 | contig 73097 bp, 54 predicted proteins | sample 3monrhotite_MG_FD_204934 | JGI IMG/M metagenome (GOLD analysis project Ga0316202, IMG submission 204934) | Microbial mat bacterial communities from mineral coupon in-situ incubated in ocean water Damariscotta River, Maine, United States -... | ecosystem: Environmental > Aquatic > Marine >...
ACCATAACATCAGAATGGTATCCATTCGCGGTGGTTACGACCGATAGCAACGATAATGTCGAGATAACCACCATGTTTTATGTCAGTTCGAATGTCACCAGCGAACCGACATCCACGCTGACGCTAGCCGATGAATGGATACAACGTCATTCCAACGTTGACGCCAACATGAAGCGGCTAAACCGCGGTGAGTCCTCGAGGCAACCCGATAGTTTCAAGCCTATTCTAGACGAAAAAGGCAAGGTATTTAGCACACCTTACACCTTTGCCATTGAATCACACGGTGCACTTACGGATACAGGAAAAGCCTTTTTTAATGACCACCCGCATTCAGATTTTTACCGACAACTTTTTCACTTACTGCCCATTTCGAATAACCAAGTATTCACTTCACGCCTTGTGCGCGAACCACGGTATTTCAACACTCACCCCGCCTTCACCGACCAGTACAAACATTTTCTGGCCTCCCTGCAACCGGCGCCTGCCACGCGACAATCCACCCTGGCAGGCAGCCAACCCTTAACCCGGCGTTTTTACACCGCGCATACTAGTTTTGAAATCCCGATTCCCGCCGATGCCGATGGCAATAACCAATGGCTCATTGAACATGCCGTCAAACGCTCGGAAAAATGGCAGCTACCTGAAGGAGATATCGTCCTCACCTACGAACTCATCAGTGGCTACGATTTCCTGCCCAAGCATAAAAATGCCAAATTAAAATCTGACATTAAGGGCATGGTGGATAACTTGCCCGGTTTCGTAACCTCAATGAATCCCGATGCCTCCATACCCCTACTGCGCTACATTGAAGTGCCCTTTGGTGATTTCGCCCTGTACGGGCGTTATAAGCAACCCTCCGCCACATCAGACCACGCCAGTATTGAATTAAATACCGCCTATAAAAAAGGGAAACAATTAATGATACGCTTCTCTGGTACCCCGGCCTTGATTCAACAATACGAACCTTACCTGCTGGGCTGGGTCAGTCAGATTAAGGTGATGCAATAGTGGCAAACCTGGCCGGGGTGAATTTTGGGGTTACAGGGAGGGCGGTCAACAGACTGAAGGGAAGGGGTTACAGCGATATGTTCGCCTTGCAGGGGGAGGGGGCAATGCGCGGTGCATCGTGGGCCAGCGATGTCGTTGGCTTATTGCTTTAGTTGAACGTTAGCTCAATGCTGGTGCAACGCTCCAGTTGGCAGAAGCGCTTTATATTTATTGTCGTTGTCTTGTGTTCGTCTTGTCGTTGTCGCCCTGACCGATGACTCAATCGATAGACGATTTAGACCGTTACAATTCAGATGCTAAAACTTTGATGTTAAAATTCTGATGTTAAAGTATAAAAAACTCCTTTAACATCAAATGGTACCGAGGGTCGGAATCGAACCGACACTCCCGTGAAGGAACCGGATTTTGAATCCGGCGCGTCTACCAGTTCCGCCACCCCGGCACGAGCTTGCTAGTATAGTGGTTTTCTCGTTGAGGGCAAGGCATTGACAGCAATTTTTTGCTAATATGTCGTCGCATGAGACGTAGTGACTTCTATTTTGACCTCCCCGGCGAGTTGATCGCCCAACAACCGCTCGAATCCCGGTCTGACAGCCGGTTATTGTGCCTCGATGGAGTAACCGGTGTATTCGTTGATCGCCAATTTAGGGAATTAACCACTTTAGTTTCCCCAGGCGATTTGTTGGTGTTTAATAATACCCGGGTTATTCCGGCGCGCCTGTTTGCTCAAAAGCAAACTGGCGGTAACGTCGAAATATTGGTTGAGCGCGTTATTGACAGTAAAAACGTATTAGCGCATGTTCGTGCCAGTAAATCCCCCAAACCCGAGTCGATCCTGACTATTGCGGGTCAAGTGCAGATGCGGGTACTGGGACGGCAAGGCGATTTATTTCAGCTAGCGCTTGAGGCAGACGAATCGGTTATGGATGTGTTAAAAGCGCATGGCCAGGTGCCCTTGCCGCCCTATATCGAGCGCAACAACCTGGTATCTGGCAGTAATACCTCTGAAACCGATAAAGTGCGTTACCAAACCGTGTATGCGCAACGTGATGGCGCAGTGGCGGCCCCCACTGCAGGACTGCACTTTGATAACGACTTGTTAAACCGCCTTAACGCAGGTGGTGTCGCCAGTGCATTTGTTACCTTGCATGTAGGGGCCGGAACATTTCAGCCAGTGCGCGTGGACAATATTGAAGATCATCACATGCATAGCGAATACGTCGAAATAGATCAAACGGTTTGTGATCTCGTTCAACAGACGCGCAGCAAAGGGGGGCGGGTGATCGCCGTAGGCACCACGTCTATGCGTTGTCTGGAAACTGCCGCCATGAAGGGTGATATTGCACCTTACAAAGGGGATACCAACATATTTATTTATCCCGGCATACCCATTCATGTCACGGATGCATTAGTGACTAACTTCCATTTGTCTGAGTCGACATTATTAATGCTGGTGAGCGCCCTTGCGGGAAAAGAGCATATTTTTAACGCCTACAGGCATGCGATTAGTCAGCGTTACCGGTTTTTTAGTTATGGTGATGCTATGTTTATATTCAGGAAAAACCCGGCTGTATTACCTTAAAAGATTTATCTTTAAAAACTTATCGTAACAAATTTATTTTGATAAACTTATTTTAACAAACTTATTTTAACAAACTTATTTTAACAAACCCCGCTTACATGACATTACAACGCCATTTAACCTTAGTTATCCCCGGTTTGTTACCGTGTTCCAAGCAGGATGTATTGGCGTATATCGCATTCCACGCAAAGCAGACCCCGCCACAAACCCTGAGGTTAAGGGCATTGGAGATGATATTGTCGCGGGCTTCCAGGTCATTATCGCCGGTACGGGGCTATGATGAATTGATTGCTGACGTATTTGCGGTTAATCGCCAGCATGATCGGGATTTACCCGTCGGCGCGTTCAGCGCCCTGTTACATAATGTTGCAAATAGGCAGGAGCATCAAAAATGGTATCTGCGTGCCGATCCGGTTCATTTGCGCCCTGATGGAGATGGGCTGATTGTGTTTGGTAACCAGGGATTAAATATAACCAGGGCGGAAGCAGACGCTTTTTGTGCCGAAATAAATGCGGTTTATGATGATATGCCCTGGCGCTTGTTTGCGTTAACACCTACCCAGTGGTTATTGGAGAGTGATGTCGCGCCGAAAATGCGAACCTATGCGCTCGATAAGGTTATCGGTTTAAGCTTAAGAGATTATCTGCCCTATGGTGACCAGGCGAAGCAGTGGCACGCCATATTGAACGAGTTGCAAATGTTGATGCATTCAAGTTCGGTTAATGCCGCAAGGCTTGCGTCAGGCGAGACGCCTGTCAACAGTGTCTGGTTTTGGGGGGGCGGATCATTACCAGAATCGACTGCTGACCGTCATGCAACATCCTGGGTGCAGTGTTGGAGTAACGAGTCACTGAGCCTGGCCCTGGCAAAATTTACCAATGTGCCTCGCGCCGATTTGCCAGCGGATGGCAAGCAATGGCTCTCGCAAGCGATTACACCAGGTCGACATTTAATGGTGCTGGAGGATGTTAACGTTTCAGCGGCAACGTCGGATATTCACTCATGGTGGCAAATATTGTCGGATTTGGATGAGCGCTGGCTTTCCCCCTGTGTGGAAGCACTCAAACAAGGTGAGCTAGACAGCCTGTCTCTGGTGACCGATCATGGTCAATTTGACACGAATCGTCATCGCGTAAAGCGTTGGTGGACACGGATCAGGCCAGTTGCCTTTCATATTCCTCGATAGCCCCGTGCTTTTTGATAACGCTGTATGTTTGGCTAACTTTAGGGCAAACCGATGTCACCCCCCGTGTCACTCTCCGTGTAATGAATGGCCCTTCGTCGTGTTAATGATTACCGTTGAATGCCGATAGTGGTTGAGAATTAATCATTTTAAGGCGCATTATCATCTACTGTTTATTTTCCCTTACTAACACCGTTGCCTTAAAAGTAACGATATAATACAGACGCTGCGGGTGTGGGATAGGAATAAAGAGGCACATGCACAATCGTTTGAGTTACGATGAATATCAAGGCCGTATCGATTAAATAAACGATTGAATCGGTTTTCGGGAATCACTACCAACGAATTCTGTATTAGGCGAAGCCTATTGTAATGGGCTAAAAATCGAAACAAGACGGCGAGCGAATAAAGCGACCAGACTGACGTTTATCAATGGAAACCTTGCAAAAAATAAGAGTAATTATCGCTGCGGTGCTGAGCCCTTTGACAGTACCGATTTTAATCTATATAACCTTGTCTGTCTTATACAGCGCGGAAATTCAGCAGGACCCCGCAATTCAGGCCAGTATCAATACCGCCAGCTGGGTATCCTATGTCATTGCGTTGCTTACCGGCACTGGCGTTTACTTTTGGCTGAGGGCTAAGCAGTGGCTGGGGGTTCGCGCTTACCTGTTAGCGGGGCTCTGCGTCGGGTTCATTTCCTGGTTGGTCTTCAGTTTATTTAGTATGACCGCCGTGGTGCTGCTGTTTTTTATTTACCTATTGGCCGGTTTGTTATTCGGTGGTAGTTTCTGGTTACTGGCGTATTTTCAGCCTAATGGTAATTATTCTCAACGATCCACACGCCGGCGTAAGCGTCGCATAAACTGAATTAGCGTTCCAATCGCTGACGCTATGCGGTTCATTGTACATTTAAAATATCATCATTCAGGTTGTAAATAGTAGGTGCAGAGTCATGCCGCATTTAGTAGCATGGTTTTAAACCGGACTTTGGTTTATGGTTGCTGGTTTATGGTCGGTGGTTTACGAGCTGTGGTTTACGGGCTGTGGTCTACAACCTGATGGTTAACTGTCTATGGTTTCCAGTTGAGCGCTTCTACACTTATCGGAAGGAATAACCTCGATATGCCACGAGTGGTGTTTACCGAAAATTTGAACCGTCATGTAAATTGTCCCACGCAGCAAGTTAAGGGGAACACGGTGCGTGAAGCCTTGGACGCGGTATTTGCACAAAATGTTACATTGCGTGGTTATGTGCTCGATGATCAGGGGCGCTTGCGAAAACATATGTTGGTGGCAGTAGACGGTAATATCATTCACGACCGAGATGCAATGTCTGATGTCGTGAAGGAAACATCAGAAATTTATGTGGCCCAGGCATTATCTGGGGGATGAGTATCAGTGGGCGTTCGGGGGAGGGGCTGCACGCACACCGGAGTGAGCTGGCATAAACGAGGAGGGATTATCGTGAGTTTAACTGCGTTAGTAGCGACACGAAAAGGTTTGTTTACGTTTACATCGACTGATGATCATACGCAATGGACCATGACCTCCAGCGCGTTTTTAGGGGTCTCGGTTTCAATGGTATTAGCCGATCATCGAGATAACCGCTGGTATGCGGCATTAAATCATGGACATTTTGGCGTAAAGCTGCATCGTTCTGATGACCAGGGCACATCTTGGCAGGAAATCGGTACGCCACATTACCCCTCAACCCGCAATGATGATGACAACAACAATGACAATGATGCGGACAGTACCGATTTAATATGGACGCTGGAAGCTGCGGGGAACGATAGGCCCGGTGTCTTGTGGGCCGGCACCATTCCCGGTGGCTTGTTTTATTCTGACGACTGCGGTGACAGTTGGCAATTAAATGCCAGCCTCTGGGAGCGTGAGGAACGTAGTCAATGGATGGGGGGTGGTTATGACAAACCGGGGATTCACTCCATTTGCGTTGATCCTCGGGACAGCAATCATCTCACCCTGGGAGTTTCATGTGGTGGGGTTTGGGCTAGCGCTGATGGTGGCGTATCCTGGGCAAATAAAGCCAAGGGTATGCGGGCGGCCTTTATGCCGCCAGAAAAACAATTTGACCCTAATATCCAAGACCCACACCGAGTGGTTAATTGTGCGGCATCGCCAGATGTTTTTTGGGCACAACATCATAATGGCATCTTTCACTCTCGCGACGATGCACAGACCTGGCAGGAAATCGAAAATGTTGCGCCATCGGGGTTTGGTTTTGCCGTTGCCGTACACCCGAATGACCCAAATCTTGCCTGGTTTGTACCCGGTGTAAAAGACGAATGCAGAATACCGGTCGAGGCGCAATTTGTGGTTACCCGTACCCGCGATGGCGGCAATACCTATGAAATACTGAAGGCAGGATTACCCACAGAGCAGGCATACGATTTAGTGTATCGACATGGCCTTGATGTTGACGCAAGCGGCGATTGTCTGTTAATGGGGTCTACCACGGGGAATTTGTGGGCTACAGCGGACCAGGGTGATCAGTGGCACTGCATTTCCAATTATTTGCCGCCAGTTTATTGCGTGAGATTTATCAAATAAGCTTTGTTGCTGGATGTATCTCGATGGGTTAACAAGGGGAAACGAAAATTTTTATCACGTATCGCATAAAAACCTTACTACACTATACTTGTGCAAAGGATACTTGTGCAAAGGATACTTGAACAGACGACACTTAATCAGGCGACACTTGATCAGATCACTTCAATGGGGGATTGCCTGCGATGACTGCACTCGATAACTGCAGCCGACAACCACAACCGGCAACCACAACTGGCAACCACAATAAGTATGTCAGGTGCGGTTAGCGGTTTCAGCAATAATTCACCCTATTATTTATACAGCGTTACCATTAACGAAAGGAGCTTTTAATGTCAAATCCAACAGAACCCGTCATTGCCCAGAAACAGCCCTACGCCATTGATGTGGAAGAGGGGCAGACCTACCAGTGGTGTGCTTGTGGTCGCAGTCAGACACAACCCTTCTGTGATGGTTCACACAAAGGAACGGGGTTTTCGCCTGTAGCGTATATTGCGAAAACATCAGAGACGGTTTATTTTTGTGGTTGCAAAAAAACAGCAAACAAACCTTTGTGTGATGGAACCCACAGCAAGTTATAAATCCTGGTGGTTTTGTTATATTGACGATGCGATAGTCCGTATACCGTAATCCGTGCGTGATAGTGAAGGCGCAATGATAACGTTTATCGTACTATTCGTTATATCAACAATAAGACGCCGCTAATAGCAAGAACAATAAAAGAATCGATATATGCCTAAACGAATGCCTAAACACCTCGATATCGTAAAAAGCTGGTTGCCACGATATACTGGAATGGCCCTTAATAAGTTTGGCAATTACATATTGTTAACCAATTTCAAACACTATGTTGTTAACTTTGCCGAGCAATTTTCGTGTGACATCTACGGCGAAAACAAACCAATGCAGGCTGCCACCAATAATAACGGCGTTACCATTATAAATTTTGGTATAGGCTCACCTAATGCCGCAACCATGATGGACTTGTTGTGCGCCTGTAACCCAAAAGGGGTTTTGTTTTTAGGGAAATGTGGCGGACTAAAAAAATCGTCTGAAATCGGGCATTTTATTTTGCCTATCGCCGCGATTCGGGGGGAGGGAACCAGCGATGACTATTTTCCCCCCGAAGTGCCCGCGTTGCCATCATTTAAATTGCATAAATTTGTTTCGCAAAAAATTTACGATCATGGCTATGATTATCGTACCGGCGTTGTGTATACCACTAACCGCCGAGTGTGGGAGCATGACCGAAATTTTTTGAAAAGACTGAATGAACTGCGCTGTATCGCCATTGATATGGAAACAGCCACCATCTTTGTGGTAGGGCATCACAATCAAATTTCCCGCGGCGCGCTTTTGCTGGTCTCGGATGTTCCAACCACGCCAGAAGGCGTAAAAACTGAAGAGTCGGACGAACAGGTCACGCAAAACTGGTCGGATATTCATTTGCAACTGGGTATTGAAGCAATGTCCGATATAGACAGTAAAGGCGAGAAAATAAAACATTTTCGATACTGAGCTGATTGTATTTAACGCACGTTGTATTTAATACACATTGTATTTAATACACGTTGTATTAACACACGTAGTATTTAACGTATGTAGTCTATACAGGGGGAATGCCATAGTGATGGACGCGTTTATAGCAGGAATACCCAAAGCGGAGTTGCACCTTCATATCGAAGGTACCCTTGAACCTGAATTAATGTTTTTTCTTGCTGAGCGCAATAAAATACAACTACCCTATCAATCAGCGCAGGATATTAAAGACGCTTACCAGTTTACTAATTTACAATCATTTCTGGATATTTATTACCAGGGTGCAAGTGTATTGATTCAAGAGCAGGACTTCTTTGATTTAACCTGGGCTTACTTATGCAAAGCACATGAAGAAAATGTTCAGCATGTGGAAATATTTTTTGACCCGCAAACTCATACCAGCCGTGATATACGATTTGATGTGGTTGTTAATGGTATAACTGCCGCGTTGCAGCAGGCCGAACAACAGTTTGGCCTGAGCAGTCATCTGATTTTGTGTTTTCTTCGACACTTGCCGGAATCTGAAGCATTTAACACCCTCAACCAGGCATTACTTTATAAAGACCAAATTGTAGCTGTAGGGTTGGATTCCGCAGAAGATGGCAATCCTCCCGAAAAATTTAGTAATGTTTTTGAGCAAGCGCGAAAAGCCGGTTTTTTAACGGTTGCCCACGCCGGAGAAGAAGGACCGCCAGACTATATCTGGCAGGCGCTTAACCTGCTAAAAGTGTCCAGAATAGATCATGGTGTGCGTTGTGATGAAGATGAGACACTAATGAGAAAATTAGCCGATGAGCAAATACCGCTAACAGTTTGTCCGTTATCCAATGTGAAGTTACGCGTTTTTAAAACCCTGGGGGCGCATAATATCAAAAAATTACTTGACGCCGGACTTTGTGTTTCCGTGAATTCAGATGACCCAGCCTATTTTGGTGGTTATATCACGGCGAATTTATGTGCGATTGCCGATAGCTTCAGTCTGACCAAACAACATATCTATTCGCTGGTGGAAAATTCGTTTAACGCTAGTTTCATCAGCGATAAACGAAAGCAGGTTTTACAACAGTCGTTGGATGACTATATGTTACAGCATTAGCGGTATATCGGGCTGTCAATGGTTACGCCATCATTCGTACTAAGGGCGTTAATGTAAGATAAGAACGTTAACCAAAGCCATTCACAAAGGCCATTAACCAAGGCCATTAACCAAGGCCATCATTACAGGATTAATAGTTTGATGGTATCCATGGTTTATTCGAGTGAATAGTTTAATGAAAACGCTGACTTAATATGGGAAAAATAGCTTAATGGACATCATGTTACTAGGAACAATAATGGGGTGGGTGCAGCAATTTAACAGCATTGTATGGGGTGCGCCCATGCTGGTGTTAATTTTGGGCACCGGATTGTATTTAACCGTCGGGTTGCGTTTTATGACGGTGTTAAACATTGGTTATGGCTTCAAAAAATTATGGCAGGGACGAAAATCAGACGAACAAGGTGATATTAGCCCTTTCAACGCATTAATGACGTCGCTTTCGGCCACAATAGGCACAGGTAATATTGCAGGCGTTGCCACGGCGATCTTTATTGGTGGGCCGGGCGCGTTGTTTTGGATGTGGTGTACTGCATTGGTGGGCATGGCAACCAAGTATGCTGAGGCGGTTTGCGCTGTCAAGTATCGAGAGGTGGATGACCTGGGTAATCACGTGGGCGGGCCTATGTATTATATACGCAACGGTTTGGGGGCAAAATGGGCCTGGCTCGCCGTTGCCTTCGCCCTATTTGGTGCCATTGCAGGTTTTGGAATCGGCAATACGGTACAAGCCAATTCAGTGGCCGATGCTATGCAGGGGACATTTGGTATTGCTACCTGGGTAACCGGATTGGTGTTGGCCATTCTGGTTGGCATGGTGTTAGTTGGTGGTGTGCAGCGTATTGCCAACGTTGCGGGTAAGTTAGTGCCCATTATGGCGGCTGCCTACGTGCTGGGCGGGCTGGTTATTTTGGCGATCAATATTGCTGATATTCCGGCAGCAGTCGTTACCATTGTAGAAAGCGCGTTTACCCCAGCGGCCGCTACGGGTGGTTTTGCCGGTGCAACCGTGTTAATGGCGATACAGTTTGGTGTAGCTCGGGGGATCTTTTCCAATGAGGCGGGACTTGGCAGCGCACCAATCGCACATGCGGCTGCAAAAACCAATGATCCGGTTCGACAGGGCACCATTGCCATGTTAGGTACGTTTATTGACACCATTATTGTGTGCAGTATTACGGGGCTGGTTATTGTTACCACTGGGGTGTGGACAGAAGGTATTAATGGCGCTGCTTTATCGAGCGCGGCGTTTGAGGCGGCATTACCCGGTATTGGCGGTTATATTGTTACCATAGGATTGGCGATATTTGCGTTTACCACCCTGCTTGGTTGGAGTTATTACGGTGAGCGGTGTGTGGAATATTTATTGGGTACAAAGTCGATAATGGTTTTTCGTATCTTTTGGATAATCGCGATCCCTATTGGTGCCACCAATGACTTGAAAGATGTATGGCTGGTGGCCGATACACTAAATGCATTAATGGCGTTGCCGAATTTGCTGGCTTTGTTGTTGTTAAGTCCGGTCGTGTTTAAGTTAACGGCCGAGTATTTTAAGCGTTAGCCGACGCAGAGATAACCGAGCGAGTCTGTGGCGTTGAAAACGCCGCGAGGGTATTGCAAACTCGGGAGTGGCGCGGAATAACGGCTGTTTTCTGCGTGCAACCGTGTTATCGCCAGGGCGAAGCGGCTGGAGTAAGCGCCGATAAACATTCCGCTAAGCCCTTGGTGACATGGTTTATAACGTTGTTGATGACGTTACTAATAATGTTGTTGATAACATTATTAGTGATGAGCTTGATACCGTTATAATTTTCGTTGAATCTCCCCAATGTGCAAGCCAAACGCATTGTTCTTTTTGTCTTTAAAGTAACGGCGAAGTGTTTCATCTATCACAGGAAAGGCGAGTTCGTTCCACGGTATCTCATCTTCTTTATACAGGGCAACGTCAAGACTTTCCTGGCCAGGTTTAAACTGTTGGTTTACCATGCGTGCTCTGAACATTAGGTAAACTTGGCTAATATAGGCAATATCAAACATCGCATACAACCGTAGTGAGTCCACCTGTGCGTTGGCTTCCTCTTGGGTTTCGCGCAAAGCGGCTTCGGCGGTGGTTTCATTGTTTTCCATAAAGCCTGCGGGAAGTGTCCACAAACCGTATTTGGGTTCAATTGCTCGTTTGCAAAGTAGTATTTTATCCTCCCACTCAGGGATACAACCGGCAACAATTTTAGGGTTTTGATAGTGTATGGTGTTACAGCTGTCGCATATATGACGGGGCAGGTTATCGCCGTCTGGAATGCGCCATTGCACACCGGCTCCACAGTGACTGCAAAATTTCATGTGTTCTACATCCAATGGTTATGATGACTATTAAGGTTATTAAAACCGTTATTCCTTTAATATACCCGTGGCGTTTAGGATTTAGGTGTAATTGCACTCCCTATTTATTCCATGGCGGCGTTGAAATTCCTTGCAATAGTCCAGCTATTACGCGTCATTTCGCCTTGCCATGAAATAAATATGAAGCACACTTAATACCTAAATCCTAAACGCTACGGGTATATCACGTTCAAATGTCAGCGCAAGGGTCTTGCCGTTAACCCGGCGTGTGTTAAGTATAGCTACTTCTTCACAACAGAATGGATCACGTAGTTGTGCTCAAAATGAACGACAAATTTTTCATAGATCCAACGGGTAATCGGTGGGCTGCCAATTGGGGCAATAACTTCCAGCGGTTCGCCAAATTTTGTTTTCACCTGATCCATGGTCATCGAGCGCACGGGTCGTAATACACTGTTGCGGGTATTGGGTGGCTGTGATGAAATTTCAGGGATAATTAATGTGTCTGCCGTACTGACACTGCAAGCCACGAGCAGGGCAATGCAAAATAATAACCGGGTGTAAGCGTTGATTTTAGGTGTCATTTAGGGGCTCCCATACCTTAAGTGACTATTATAACGTCATATAACGATTAAAAAGATTTTTATTGGTGGTGAATTTTTAGTATATAGAGTATGTAAAGATAATCAATTGTTTTTATTGATAAAATTAAGGTTTTGGCCGTGCGGTTTTGGTTGAGGGGGAGCCGCTGTTGGTCATCAAAAGAGTCCGTTGTATTAGCGTATCGCATGGAGTTGATCCCGGAGGTCTACCAGTTCAGTTAATAAATGCTTCCGTTGCCGTGCAGAGAGTTGTTTTTCGAGATCGAGCAATAAATCCAGAGTTAGCGCGAGGTTGAAATTAAATTGGCGGGTGTATTCTGCAGTCCAGAACTGCCGACTATTAAGCAGTAATGCGTTAAGTTGTTGATCCAGCTCTGCGTTCGATAGGGCATTGACCGGTTTGTCATTGTGTTGCTGACTGAGGCGACGTCCACTTTCATTGTTTTTATCATGAGCGAGGTTTTTTTCGAGGGTAACGCTAATTGCCGGGGCGTGGTTTGGATCGAATGCGGCGTGGTTAAGGGTAGGGGCTGTTGTGTTATTAATGTTTTTATTAGCGCCCTGATTGGCAAGGGTTCGTTTTTGATATAACCGTGTTAAAAACTGCTGCTGCCAGTGTCGACGGTTAGCAATCCATTGTTTTGAAATGGGTTTCAATTCGCGGCTCCATTGCTGTACGGTGCGACGTTGTGCCGGGCTTAGGTCGTCAATCCAGTGTTCGAGGCGTTCAATCATACGTTCACTGCGTTCCTTGTACCGAGTCTCGATTGGCTTGTTTGCATACTCATCCTCGTGTTCTTGGTTTTTTTCCTCCAGGTTTTCCATCAATTGGTTTATTTGTTCGGGCGTTAACGTCGTTAGTAAATTCATTGCCGCCGGTATGACGTAAGTACGGATGTTGAGCCAAAAACCGTTATAAGTGTCCACATAGGCCAATAATTCCTGCTGCGTCAATTCGGACTCAATATCACCTTTTAATTGATCTAATGAGGATACATATAATGGCAGCTGTGATGATTTATGCCAGGATAGCCCTTTTTTCAGCGCGTCACGCAATAACCATTCCTGTGTATCATCCAACGTTACATAATCGGCGATATACCATTCAATAATCCAATCGAGATAATGGTATGCCACCTTGCTGGAGCAGGCCATAAGTGAAACGCACAGTAGTGTAGTAGAAACAAGTTTAGTGGGGTTCATTGGCTTGAATTGTCAGTACTGCTGCTCTAATTCCGGCGTCCTGTCGGATATACCGTCGTTTGATGCTATCTTTTTAATACCATCTTTATAATACCGTTGTTTGACGCCTATTTTTGGTAAAGGTTTAATTCCGAAAATACCATAAACTGGCTCTTTTATATATTACCACAAGATATTGGTGGTGGTATTCATCATCCTTCTGCAGATCGTTTGATATCTTTGCGGCTTTGGTGCTGGTATCTCCTGTAAGAATCAGTTACGCTAATTAGCGATTTATATCGGTAAGCATTAATCGGTAAGCATTACTTGGTTTGGCATTGAGTTCGAGCTACTTAGTTTGAGCTACCTTAAGTCTGAGCAAGCAATGCGATGGTTGATGTTAATTACACTCAACGTGAACACATAGTTAATTCCTCAGAATTACAGCGCACGGGCCACGGGCGCTTTGTCAATGATATAAATTACCTCTACGGATTATCGGTACAGATAACGGTTACGGATAACCTGTATAGACAACCTATCTATAGATAAAACTTATAGATAAAAAATAACGAATTTAGAGAGTTTTTATGCATCATCCCGAAAATTGTTTTGTTGCTGCACTATTGCTGGCGTTGTTATTGACTTTGACCGGCTGCGATAATTCGTCATCGGAGAGCGCCCATAACGGCGCAGACACTAATTCATCCCGTGACAATTCATCCGGTAATACTGATATTGTTGAGCATGATGTTAATGCTCCCGGTACAGAGGATACCGTTAAACCCATTAAATTTCCCGACACCTACATCAAACTGGCATTATCGGATACTGCCGGTACCACAGAAAAAATAACCGTCGGCAGCGACGGCGCTGCGAGCAATGGTAATAGTATTGCTAGTGCCATTAGCGCGAATGGCCGCTACGTGGTGTTTGATTCTATAGCGTCAACATTAACGGCTAACGATACCAATGACACCTGGGATATTTTTTTGCGGGATCGTGAGCTTTCCATTACTCGGCGACTTAGTTTGTCGGTAGATGGTGGTGATGCCAATGATGCCAGCCTGGATCCGGTTATTAGTGATAATGCCAGTGTCATTGTCTTTTCCTCGTCGGCCAGCAACCTGGTTGCCAACGATATGAACGGCAGTTCTGATATTTTTAGTTATAGTATCGTTGATAACGCCATCGAACGCATTAGTGTGGATTCGTCGGGTAATGAATCTGACGGTGACAGTCGTTTACCCGATGTCAGTTATAATGGTCGTTTTGTGGTATTTGAATCGGCGGCAGCCAACCTGGTTGCAGGTGACAATAACCAAGCGGCTGATGTGTTTTTATATGATCGGGCAAATAATAGCATTGAGCGCGTTAGCCTAAGTCATTTGGGGGAGGGCGCAAATGGCCCCAGTTACGAGCCAGCGGTGAGTGATGATGGTCGTTTTATCGTGTTTGCTTCTGATGCCGATAACCTAGTAGTTAATGACAACAATAACGTTAAAGATATTTTTGTTCGTGATCGGCAGGAAAACACCACCCGGCGGCTTAGCGTTTCCAGTGCAGGGCTGGAGGCAGATGCTGACAGCGACACTGCTGACATCAGCGGTAACGGCAAGATTGCGGTATTTCGCTCCGACGCCACTAACCTGGTGGCCGGGGATACCAACAGCGCACATGATATTTTTTCGTATGATTTACAGCAAGCGAAAACGGATCGGCTTAGTGTTAATAGCCTGGGCGAAGAAGCCAATACGGCAGCGTTTACCAAGCCAACGATTACCGTTGATGGACGTTATGTGGCATTTTATTCCTCAGCGAGCAATCTGGCCGCAAACGACGTAAATGCTTCCTGGGATGTGTTCGTGCACGACCGAACGGAGCAGGTCACTCATCTCGTTAGCGTAAATAATAACGCAATGGCGGGTGATGCCAGTAGTTTTGAGCCGTATATCAGTGCCTATGGCCACTACGTTGTTTTTGGTTCTGTTGCGGCTAATTTAACGCCCGAGGATCTTAACGAGTCATGGGATATTTTTCTTCATGTCTTGAGTACGGCCAACGTGCCACCTATTGCTGATGCCGGTGCTGACCAATCGGTTATGTTAGGGGACATAGTCCAGCTGGATGGTAGCCATTCGGTTGACCCGGATGCCAATGAGGGTATCGCAGGTGAGGTAAGCTCTTATCAGTGGCAATTTGAAAGTACACCTGCGGGCAGTAATGTGGTGCTCGGTGGGGCTGATACCGCTACCCCTCGCTTTGCGCCTGATTTGCCCGGAACGTATCTGGTCTCATTAGTGGTTGGTGATGCCGAGCAGCTTGGTATTATTGATGAAGTGCTGATTCGTGTGGTGGAGAACGTAGACCCGGTTGCAGCCATCGATGTGCAGGTAATCTCAGGTAATGTTCCCTTTAATGTCATTGTTGATGCATCCAGGAGCACCGATCCTGAGGGGGACCGGTTAACGGTGCATTGGGATTTTGGCGATCCAGGCAGCGAACAAAACTCCAGTAGTGAGCTAATCGTCGGGCACACCTATGTACGGCCAGGTGAGTATCGTATTGTGCTTACCGTGACGGATTCCTTGGGCAACACAGATAAAGCATCGGTGACAATTGGTGTGCTTGCCAGCAATAACCCGCCTACCGTTAATCCGACCGCCACAGCGGTGAGTGGTGTGGCACCGCTAATGGTGACGTTTGCCGCAAATGCGGCGGATCCCGACAATGATAATCTGGTTATTAGCTGGGACTTTGGTGATGGGAAACGTTCAAATGAAACTAATCCATCGCATGTTTATACCGAAACGGGTGTGTATGAAGCGCGTGTTACCGTCACCGATGGGGTGTTTCATACAGAGGCCGCTATTACTATTGCAGTGAACTCAGAAATACAGCTTATCACCAAAAAGGCAGTGATTGTTTTGAAGGGCCGTCACGATGACAAAGACAAATTGCTTTTCCAAGGCAAATTGATTTTTGATGGGCTTCCTCTAGAGGATGAGCAGATCCGTTTTATGCTAGATGACACGATGTTGCTCGATGTACCGTTTAGTGCCTTTAAGTTGCTGGAACAGCCGTCGGGAATATATTTATATACCGGAAAACATGAAATTGCAGTATTGAATGTAACGAACGGCACGTTGAAATATTCCCGGCATAAAGCCATGTTGAATGGTATTAATTATGTCAATGGCGTGAGTGTCCGGTTTTCCATTGGCGAGCGAGTCGCAATCCAATCAATTACGATGCGAAAACTCAAGCAACACAAGGTCGAAAAACACGCTGATGACGACGTTGTTGATAATGACATTGTTGATAATGGCATTGGTGATAATGACATTGGTAATAATGACATTGGTGATGACAACAGTGCTTCTGATGATGACGAGCAGACACCCGCGATGCAAGCCAAAAAAGTCGTACTGGTTTATCTTCATAATGAATTGCGAAAAAAGGATCGTGACCGTAATAAGAATAAGCGTGATATCGAGGATAAACACGATGCAGAACATGAGGACGAAGATTAGCGCAATTCTGTCGGGGAGGGCTGCTATGCAGACCGTAGCGTGCTTACTCAAACAGTGAAGGTGACATTAGGTCGACGTTAATTGCATTTATAGTATTCGCAATATAGTATTCGCAGATTTTTGAGCTATTTTGAACGAAAACGTATCACCCCTACGGTGAGTTCAATATAGTAGAAAAAATCTTTTAGGGGTGGTGCATTAGGGGTTGTACGTTAGGGGTTGTACGTAAAACGTTCGCAGTAGGTTCAACTGACTAATTTAGGCTTAAGTGTTGGCCAACATGCGCTGTGCAAACGATGACGACAGGTCAGCGTCAATATTTTCTTATTTTATAGCTCAAAAATTGCTCGTTTTGTCTACTGTATTAAAGTGACCCTGTACTTAAGGGAAGCGTTACTTTATTCACCGAGTGGATTTCCCGCTATTTTTTCCAATGCTGCATTTTCCAATGCGATGCGCTCATGGTCTCAGCTTACATTCCTAGCAATGTGAGGGCCTCTTTGTATTGCAATTCCAGTATAGCCGAATATTCCGTAAGCTCTGTTTCACTGATGCGCAGTTTACCAAGCGCAAACGTGTTGAGCGGTCCAGGAGGGTCTGTGACCGCTATATCCAGATTATGTACATATTGCAGATGGTGAGCAATATTGAGTGTACAAGCACGGTTACGGTACTTTGAGGGCGATTTTTCCGGGTCGGTATAAATATTTATCGAGGCGTGCATGCGGGTGGGCAGACTCCAGCGTTTAAGTAGTGCCGCTGTCACATTGCCGTGGTTGTATCCCAAAATCTCGTTCTCCACGATAAAGTGGGGTTGCTGCCTTGCTTGTGATGCAGCAAGTATCTGTTGGGAAAGCTCCGGCGCTGCAATATAGAGAATCAGCTTACCGATATAAAGCAGCACCCCGGCGGTAAACAGATCAAGGGGGTCATCCGTATTTGACACATGCGCGAGGATTTGCGCGGCGGCAGCGGTGCGTATTGACTGATGCCAATATCGATCCATATCAATCAGACTATTTTTTACTCCGGCAAAGGTGCGTATAACCGAAGAAGCAAAAATGAGCCGATGTAGCGTTGTTACACCAATCACCGCAATTGCATCGTGAACGGTGGCTATCTCGCGTTGGCGTTTATACCAGGCGCTGTTGGCTAATTCCAGCGTGCGAGCGGTTAGTGCGGGTTCATGGGTAATAACCGCTGTCAGCTTCTCTATAGGTGCCTCTTGCCTAATTAATTTATTGAGCTTTAAAAGCGCTTCGGGGATTGAGGGTAATTCCGGGTGTGATACGAGTTTTTCAATATCCAACGCCTTGACTCCTATGTAATTGCGTTAAACGTAAAGCGTGTTCATGTCGACAGGGGTATAGTTGTTATGGATACCGCAAATATCCATGATAAGGTGCTGAATCCTATAGCTATGAGGTCATCGCCTGCATTGTGCGTGATTTCAGAATGAATCTAAGAATGAATCTAACCGTGAGTCCATAGATCGTCGATAAGTCAGTCTTGGTCTTATTCTAATAATCGGTCCACGGTGAGCCGCACTTCTTCCGTTGCTGATAGGTAATGATCAATCAAACGCGTCAGACTTCTCACCAGCTTATATAATTTTGTGCCATCCTCAACTATTTTTGGTTGTTGACTAACGAACCGTGAAACCGCGTGTATCACCGCCGGTGTAGTACCAAAGAGAATGCAAATTTTTTCGAAATTATCAGACCCAAGTCCTTCAAGATCCCTCTCAAATCGTGAAAGTGCCCCTTTATTTATATGGGTTAGTTGTTCAATATCGCTTAGTGTTAACCCACGGGCTTTGCGTAGCGCGCTTACCGTAGCGCCTAATGACATGACGATACCCGACATGGTTGGTCTTGTGTGTCGTATTGAATGTGATGTTGAGTAATCCTCAACCAATGAGCGAGAGGGGGGGTGAAAATAAATTGTTTATTTGAAGTAGGGTAAGTGTTTGTTCTAGTTTCCAACACGTAATCTGGCTTTTAACATCTTATGGCGTAAACACATTCTAATTGCATCCATTCTAGTGCTTTATAGTTATTATAGCTCCCCCCTCAATGGGGGGGCGTCGATGTCAAAATATGACGACTCAATGTTATAAAGAGGCGTTTATAAACTAAGATTGATATATTTGCAAGTTCCCAACCGGGCGAATTTTTAATTCATATCGCCATTTGCGCAATTTATTTCGACCATTTACGCAATTTATTCCGATAATGCAATAGCATCAGTTTGATAGAATTGGCCTAAAATGGCATTGATCAAAAATGCTAATAACAAAAATTCTGATAACTATGACGCGAATAACTATGATACTAATAACTATGATGCTAATAACTATGATGCTAATAACAACCATGATTCAAATACAATCATGATGCTAATACAACCATGATGCCTTTGATATTAATACGACGATCAACGAACGCTTGATGTTATCCCATTGCTGGCAGGTATTCAAATTTGATTATACGTAATATTTTACAGCATGTAGTGGAGCGCGCCAGTTTGTACATGCCGGAAAATTAAACATTAATTGCGCGATGAATATACCCAAAACGTTTGAGAATTAGGTGTTTAGAGTGCGTCATTTTTTGTTCGTGGCTAGGCGCGACAACGCAGCATGGCGGGCCCCATGGAAGGAGGAGCAACGCCGCCATGGACAAAAAGGGGCGTGTTATAAATACCTAATTCTTAAACCCTTTGGGTATATGCACGTTAACCGATAGCCAACTATTAGCTGTGCGTGTTGTGCCGCACGCTGCGGTCTTAACTCTTAACTACATGACAATTAGGGTCGTAACGTTAATGCTGCCGCTTAATGAAATTGTTTGTTGTTGCGGTGGCTGAAATGGTCATGCCGTTTATAGTTAGAAAATAGGGTGAGGGTATTGGCCGTAAACGTATGGCTAACTGTCATGTGACGAGTCGACACTGCCAACAGTGGTCATGCAGCTAATGATCATGGGGCCAATGACTATGCAATTGATGATCATGCAAGCAATGATTGTGCGCCAAACGAAAGTGCATGAAACAAATGCCTATTAAACAAACGCGTCTTAAATAAGACTATTTTTACTGTAAGGTGAGATGACGTTGATTCACGCAAGCGCTCTTTGTTATAGGTTTACTTAAGTGTGGTTAGCTTACGCATCAGCAATAATTTGTAACGAGGCATTGTCGCGTTCTTGGCTTTTGGCCCATGGCTCATGGTTCTTGAGTCTGTGTTTGTTGTTGTTGTAGAATCATGATTCCAACAAACGTGGCATCAGCATGACGAGATTGCAAGGCTTGGTGCCGTAATCCAGTTGCGCCTGAATAATGCGGTCCCATGCGGTTTCACATGCGCCTGATGAACCCGGCAAACAAAATACATAGGTCGCATTGGCCACACCGGCAATAGCGCGGGATTGCAATGACGACGTACTGATCTCCTGGTATGACAACATACGAAAAATTTCACCAAATCCCTCAATAACTTTATCCAGTAACGGTTGTATCGCTTCTGGTGTGCCATCGCGTCCCGTCACACCAGTACCCCCGGTTGTTATAACGACATCGATATTTTCATTGGCGATCCAATGAGACACCTGTGCGCGAATTTTGTAGATATTATCTGGTACAATGCACTTCGCTGCCAGATCGTGACCGGCGTTGCCCAAACGATCAGCGAGCAGCTTACCGGACTTGTCATCCGCTTCGGTGCGGGTGTCGGAAATGGTTAGTACCGCGATTTTTAAAGGCTTAAATTTGTTCTTTGTTGTCATGGTGGTTTTTACTCATCATCAGTTTCAACCGACAATTTCGGTGATTCGTCGTGGTTTAAGGTTGTGCTAGTTTATACAGTCTGTCGTAATGATGTGGTGTCGCACAATGTGTTTGGCACAGTGTTTTGGTAGCCCAGTGCTCTTGATAACCATCGTGTTTGTGATAACCGTCGCCTTGATAACCATAGTGTGCTTGATAACGTCTCCTATTTTTGGTCGTGCAGTGCTTATTACGAATAACAGATACTTTCGTGAGTAAATGGTGCTTTCACGGATAAAGGGTATTTTCAAAGACAAGTAATAATGTCACGAATAAATAGCAATTATTACAAATAAATAGTAATTTCACCCCGATAATCACAGCGTAGTTTACAGCAATAGTCGTTTACGGCAACATAAGCTGGCTTTAAAATCGGTTGATTGCAATAAATAGTATTACACAGGGTATCGAGTCGTGTCTGTAAAAATAAAAAGAAGAGAAATTACCATAAATTACAACAGTAATCAGCAAAATAGTGGTATCGACAACCCCCAAGGCGCTACCGCTGAAAACTTGTTGCTCCCGGATATTCATCCGGTGCTCGACCGAGTGTACCGCGCCCGAAACATAACCTCAGCAGACCAGCTGGAGGCATCGTTAAATCGCCTGTTACCCTATTCGTCGCTATCGGCAATACAGGACGCCGTTGTCATAATAGAACAAAGTATTCGGCAACAGGAATCCATTCTAATTATCGGCGACTTCGATGCCGATGGTGCAACCAGTACGGCCGTAGCACTACGCGCCCTGGAAATGATGGGCGCACAACAGATAAATTTTTTGGTGCCCAACCGCTTTGAGTTTGGATACGGTTTAACGCCCGAAATTGTTGACGTTGCTAAACAGTATCAGCCGCAGCTTATTATCACGGTGGACAATGGTATTTCCAGTATCGAGGGGGTAAATGCTGCCAATGCGCTGGGAATAAAGGTCGTGATAACTGACCATCACCTGGCCGGTAATACCTTGCCGGCCGCCGCCGCAATTGTCAATCCGAATCAGCCGGGCGACAAATTTCCCAGCAAAGCATTAGCCGGGGTTGGTGCCGTGTTTTACGTTATGCTGGCATTACGCGCGCAACTGCGTAAGCAAGGCTGGTTTGAGGCACAGAATATTCCCGATCCGAATCTTGCACAATTGCTTGACCTGGTGGCATTAGGGACCGTGGCCGATGTAGTGCCGTTGGATCACAACAACCGCATATTAGTGGCGCAGGGCCTCGCAAGAATTCGTGCTGGGGCCTGTTGCCCGGGGATAAAAGCCCTAATAAAAGTGTCCGGGAGAGAACCCGACAAACTGAGTGCGCAGGACTTGGGGTTTGCATTAGGGCCACGGTTAAACGCAGCGGGTCGGTTAGAAGACATGTCGATGGGCATCGTCTGTTTACTTACCAATAATGAAGAAAAAGCCAACGCTATCGCCGAAGAATTGAATGCACTTAACATCGAAAGACGGCGAATTGAGCAAACCATGAAAACACAGGCTTTGGACGCATTGGATAAGCTGGAGGTTAATGGCGATACACCGTTGCCAAGCGGTTTATGTATCTATGACGCCTCCTGGCATCAAGGTGTCATCGGTATTCTTGCTTCGCGTATCAAAGATAAATTTCACCGCCCTGTCATTGCCTTTGCTGATGCAGACAATGATAGCGAACCAGAAAATAACATCATCAAAGGCTCCGCACGCTCAGTCCCGGGGTTTCACATACGGGATGCACTGGATGCAGTGGCCACCAAGCACCCCGGTATACTAACCAAATTTGGCGGGCACGCCATGGCGGCAGGGCTAAGTCTTTTCCGCAATGACTTTGAAGCATTTAAACAGGCCTTTGAAATCGAAGTAAGCCGCCATCTGGGGGCGGATGATTTTTGTCACGTTATCCACAGTGACGGGGAGCTTTCATCCGATGACATTGGATTACCCTTGGCGCAAACAATTCAAGCTGCCGGACCCTGGGGGCAGGCGTTTCCCGAACCCTTGTTCGATGGATGTTTCGATGTGGTGCAACGACGTATAGTGGCCGAAAAACACCTAAAGCTTTTGCTAAGAGTGCCGGGCTCCGATACCGTGGTTGACGCCATTGCCTTTAACACCGTAGACGACACCTGGCCTCAGAATGTACAGCGTGTAAACATTGCCTATAAGCTCGATGTAAACCACTATCGAGGCGTTAGTAGTGCGCAGTTTATTGTTGAGTTTATTGAGCCGGTTGTTGCTGAAGGCACCATTTGAGAGCGGGGCATCGATGCCTCATGTTTAGTTTTTCTCAACAACAAAACGTATCGATTGGTTCAGCGGCCGACGCCAGCGTTATATACATAGTGTGAGCGTCACGGGTTTGTTGTTTTTGTTGGCACCAACTCTTTTTAAAATCGTTAATATACGGTATGTGGTGAGAGGGGAGGTGTCGGTCTGGGGCGTGCGCGCAATCGGTTTGTTGCGCGAGTGTTCGATGCGCTAGCGGCTGACGGCGGTAGCCGTTATGCTTGGTTCTTGCGATTAGGGTTTTGCCGCTTATGGTGCTGGCTTGAATGCATGCGTCTGTTGTTGGGGGAAGCGCTACAATAATAACGTGCTCTGCAATTTACCCGTGGCGTTTATGATGTTGGCATCGTGTTATCCCCCATGTTTTATTCTCTGGCTGTGTTTTCTGATGGTGTTAACATTTCTTGCAGTAGCTTGGCTACTCCCTGTTATTTCGTTTTTTTGATCTGCCTTTAACGCCATGACATGAATAGGCGGTACCGTTAGTGCCCACCTTCTCAATGTCAGGTGTATGTTTAGTTTTTCTCAACACCGAGATTTAACTAAGTACGCTATTTTTTATGAGGGGGTATATACCCGTAGCGATTAAGATTTAGCTGTCAATAGCACGTCCTCTTCATCCTATGGCGGTGTTGAAATACCGCGCAATAGTCCAGCTATTACTTGGTATTTCGCCTTTCTTAAAGGAACCTACTGTTGGTGCCATGAAATGAATTTGACGCACTCTTAACACCTCAATCTTAATCGCTGCGGGTATCTATTGGCGTTGTCGATGACATGCCCGTGGCTGTGAAAATGGTAATATTCACACTTTTACGGTTGTTTGTTGCGAGCGGCCAATAATCCCGTACAATGTCCTGGCTATGATGTCCTGGCTATGATGTTCTGGCTATGATGTTCTGGCAATGATGGCTAGGGATGGATAGCGTGAACAAAATGCGGAGGAAACAGCGGCAGCTACTTATGCCGGGAACTATGTTTGTTGTCAGCTGTATGGCTGCGAAATTTGTTATGGGTGTATTAGGCTTTCTAGTTATTTAGGCGTTAATGCGCCATGTGAGTACAAATAGCCACGCTAGGTGGGGGACGATAGGAATATCAATGCAGATAAACCAATGCAGCAAAATCAATGCTAGAAAACCAAGGCACGTAAACTAAGGCAGGTAAACTAAGGCACGTAAACCAAGGCAGGTAAACCTTGTTGGTAAAGTGAGCGTATTGCGAATATTGGTTATGCTAGTATAAATTAAATTGTGCAGCAAGGTTGACACAAGGTGATTTAAAAATAGTAATGATGCGTTTATGATGCGCGCTACTGATAAACCTTAATAACGCATGTTAATAGCCTATGCTGATAGCCTATGTTAATGACACATGTTAAGGAAAGGTAGGCGGGGTTATGTTAGCGTTGTTGCACATGAACACAACAACATCGGGTAATCAGCTGTTGTTGTGTAACTAAGTATGGAACTATGCCTTCCTTGATTACAGATTCCGTTAGTTATATCCACCCAAGGGGTGGTGCTGTGCCTGTTTGCAGTTTTGGTGTTTTGGTCTATCGGTGCGATAATCCAGAGGCGAGGTTTAGTCGCTGGGGTTATTGTTATTTTATTATGGATGTTAACGATGGATGTTAATGAAGGGAGGTGAGAACACATTTTGATTGAGTGTATTTGACTATTTTGTTACCAATTATGTCTATGAGTTTTTCAGGGTGATAGTGCAATTAGGTTGAAGGATCAATAATGATAAACATTGAATATCCGCATCGAAAAGTACAACATTCAATTAACGGAGAATTGCTACAGTCATTAAAACAATGCGCAAATATTAAAAGCCTTACTGAGGTCGATTATTTTATAAAAACTGAATTTCGTCGATTGGTGCCGCACAGTATGGCGATGTGGGGCATTATTGAGATTGATAGTGGAAAAATCGCTCACATTTCCAATATTGATTTCCCTAAAGATTATGTCGATTGCATTACAAAAACCAATGCGGGCGACAATTTCATTGAGTGTTCAGCATTTACACTGTGGAGTCAAACACTGGAAACGATTGAGGTGGATAAGCAGAGTTTGGTGAGTAAAAGTATTTGTGCAAAATACTTTCAACTTGCAGCGCCGCCCGGTGATGATGGCGTGGAAAGTGTGATTATTGCCGGTTTTCCTGATCTTAGTAACAGTAAAGCCACGGTGTTTTGTTTTACCAGTAAAAGTGCCAATATGTTGCCCATCTTAAAAGATCGGGTGGACTTGTTGATACCATTTTTGCATCAAGCCGTGGTTAAGCAGTTTTTGCGGGAACATATGAGCAATAAAAGCAAGTCAAAAAGTATTTTGACCAGTCGCGAAACTCAGATGCTTAAACTGATTTTTGATGGTTTGGAATATCAGGATATTGCTGATTTTGTTGGTATTAGTATCAATACTGTTCGGAGTCATATACAAAATATTTTTATGAAGCTTCAGGTAACCAACCGGACTCAGGCCTTGGTGAAAGCCATTACGCTGGGCATTATACGAATGCCGTAGTTGTTTTATTTGGTTGTTAGCTATTGTTAAACCTACAATCCGCCGGGTGTATGTCACTACCCGGTGTAACCGCTAGCGGGGGGCGGTGTTAAATACCCCGGCTTATAACAATCACTGATAGTTTCTGTCAGCCAGCCTATTATGTCGATGCTTTACATTGTGTACATATCGAGTCTGTATACATCGATTCTGTGCCTATCGATTCTGTCCACATCGTTTGTGTTAACATTAGCTCATGTTTACTTTGCTCGGCGTTTACGCCATTGCTTTATTTTGTTGCTTGCATTTTTATTTAGCTTTGTCACTTCATGTTGTCATTTCACGTCGTTACTTCACGTCCTTACTTCAGTTTGTTACCTCACGTCGTTACTTCATGTTGTTACTTCACTTAGTTATTTGGCTTGGGTTGTTTTACCGTGTTCAGCTTCACATTGTGGAGCAGGGCTCTCAGCTTCACATTGCGTCGCAATGCGAGCAGTAGCCATACGATCAAGTACAGTCCGAAAGAGCCTGAGCCGCCACCGGTATTTTTGTCGGGTGATTGGGTGGGGGTATCGTTATCATTGATCGTGAGTGTTGTTTCTGAGGTAGAGCCAATGATACCGTTGCCGCTGACACCGGTCATGCTGAGGATAATAGTTTCATCCGCTTCGATGATGGCATCATCCACGACTGAAATTGAAAACAGTCGACTGACGGTGTTTTGGCTAAACTCAATGGGTATATTTTGGTAGTTGTAATCGCTGCCGTTTTCGGCGGTTCCACTGGTCTTAAGTGATAGCATGATGGTTTGCGGTGAGGTGGTGTTTCCGCTACGGTTAATTTTAATTGAGAACGAGGGGGTTGCCTCATTCTGTGAGATTGCCGATTGCTCAAAGTTGAAGATACCGTCATCGGTCGCTGCGATGTCATCGTCTATTATGGTGATCGTAACGGAGCCATCTGCGCCAATACCTACATCGGGGTCTGACGTTCTCAGGAGTATATTAATGGTCTCGTTCTGTTCCGGTAGTTGATCATTAACCAGGGTTAGCAGGATGGTTTGACGGGTTTCGCCAACAGCAAACTGTACGGTTCCAATGCCATTACTTAAGGCCGGGGTCAGTGAAAAATCGCTGTCAAGCGTGGCGGTACTGGTGCCTAATAAAAATTCTACCGTGGTTATGTTGTCAGTAACACCGCTGCGGTTCAGGGTTAGGGTGACATTGGCGGTGTCTTCGGTGACGTTTTCACTGTTGAGGCTAATGCTGATGTTGGTTGGTTTGGGTTGGGCGGGTTCATCATTATCTAAAATGTTGACGTTGACGCTGGTTGGTTTTGACCCCGCCAGTGCAACATCGCTGGTTTTAGCCACCAGGCTGATTTGAATATTTTCTAATGCTTCCACTTCATTGTCATCGACTAATTGGATAACCAGGCCTTTTTGAAATTCACCAGGCGCAAAGTGAACACTGCCATCGGATAATAGGTAGTCGCCATTGGACTGAGCGCTGCCGCCGGTAATTTCATAGTGTATGTCGGCTGCATCGGTTACGCGGGTGATATTGCGTTCCACGGTTAAAAACAGTCCTGCTTGGTTTTCGGAAACGTCGATGCTGCTAGTGCTAAAGTTAAATTCGGGAATGGGGGCGGGGTCGTTGTCGTTAATGGTAACGCTGGCTTGTATGGGGGCACCGTCGGTAATCCCTTGATCCTGCCCATCGAGGGGCAGAATTCTTGTGATGAATGTTTCATTGCCTTCATATTCGTTGTCATCCGTTATGGTTAGCGTAACGACTTTGTCGGCACTGTCATTGGGGTTCCAGGTGACGGTATGGGGGGTATCATCGAAATCCAACACGGGGTTGCTGGTATTGCTGCGATCAATGTCTGCGGTTTCCGGCCAACTCACCAGTTCGACACTGAGTTTGCCTTCGTTGCCGTTGATCCGTTGCAGGACGATTTGGATGTTGCCGTCGCTTTCGTTGGCGCTGTATTCGTTGGCGGAAAAGATGATATCGCCCGTGGTTATGGGGAGTGAATTTTGTTCGTGTGCGCCTGCGTCACAATTTTCGCCAGACCGGGTATAGCCGCGCTGATCCAGTGTACGACACTGGCTTTGCGGCACGTTGTTGAGGGCGGGGCTGTTGGGTGTTAAGGCATGGGTTTGGGTGCCACCGCCATTGTCAGCCAGGGGCTGTGTGACGGCATCTGTGGTGATCACATCGGTTGCGTGGGATAGGTTGCACGTGTTGTCGTAACCCAGGTTGCTGCCACCGGATGTTACTTTGTTTGAGACGTTGCAATTAACGCCACTGCCTGGTGAATGAATAATATTTCCAAACAGAGTTGCACTGCCTTCGACGGTTAGAAACACATTGCCACTTTGGCTGGTTGCGCTGTTGAGGTTGTCGACGATGGTTGATTGTGACAATAAGAAGGTGTTGTTGGCGCTGTTTAGTACACACAGGGCGCCGCCGCGACTGGTGCCGCTTACGGCAGATGTTTCTACGCTGTTTCCGCTGAAGGTGCTGTTTTCAATGCTATAATTGCCATCGGTTGCACTAAGGGCACCGCCACATGCGTTAGGCAGTACGCCAGAGCCATTATTTATTACGCTATTGCCGATAAATGCTGACCGGGCGATTGTTGTTACTGCGCTTGAACTGGCTGGTTTTGTCAGTTTGATGGCACCGCCGTTATTCGCCGATTGGTTGGTATTAAATTGGCTGTTTGAGATCAAATCGGCATGATTTAAAAACAGGCCTCCGCCATCGATGTCTGCCCGGTTGTTTTGTACGTTTAACCTCACCAGTATGACTTTTTTTGGGGTTGATGGGCTGAAATTGGCGTATACACCGCCACCATTTCGTGTGGCGCTGTTTGCGTCAATGTTTATGTCACCCAGGTAAAAGTATCCTGTGCTGTCGCCAGTGACGGATAAGTCGTTGAGTTTAATGCCGCCGGCAAATCCGATGCCGCCACCGGCTCCCGAGCGGTTGTTTTTTACGATGCCACCCTGGATAACGACATGATCACCGGCGTCTACACCGGCCGCCGATTTACCACTTTCATTATTTTCTATGGTGTTGTTAAACAGGTATCCACCATTGAGTAGGCTAATACCGGCGCTGGATTCAGTGGTGATATTGTTGGCAATCGTGGTGCGCAATATTGACAGGTGTTGCGATGAGGATATGCCACCGCCTGATTTTGCCTGGTTGTTATTAATGGTGCTGTCTTCAATGGAGATCGGTTGGTTGCTGCTATTGTAGAGTCCACCGCCGATGCCGTTGTTGGCGATATTATTTGATATTGTAATATCTTTTAATAGCGCTAGTTGGTCTACCTGGGTATTGCCAACGGAACCCAGGATGACTATGCCGCCGCCTAAGCCGCCTTCTATTCTGCCGTTAGTGAGGGACATCCCTTGTAGGGTGAGAAAGTGAGCACCCCTGATGTCTAACACTCGATCCAACTGCGCGGCGTCGATAATTGATTGTGATGAGCCTGCGCCGATGATGGACAAGCCGTCATTTACGTCAAGGTCGCCGCTAGCACCGGCATCTTCATTGCTGCCGGTGATGGTCAATGTGTAGGTGCCAGCGGGTAACCGAATGGTATCTCTACCGGGTAGGGCGTTTGTTTGTTGTATTGCGGCTCTTAATGAGCATTGATTTGCGGCGGTTATGCAGTGTCCATCCGCGAGGTTGATGTCGATGGCGTCGGTTTGTGTGTCAACCACGAATTCGACAGCGCTCACAAATCCTGGAAGGAGCGCCATCGCGCCCAATAGGCCAGCAACAATTTGTCGGGTGACTGATGGTGTAATGGTATTCTTCATCGCAGTTTTCTCGCTATCTTGATATGCCCGTGGCGTTTAGGATTTAGGTATTAAGTGTGCTTCATATTTATTTCATGGCAAGGCGAAATGACGCGTAATAGCCGGACTATTGCAAGGAATTTTAACGCCGCCATGGAATAAATAGGGAGTGCAATTACACCTAAATCCTAAACGCCACGGGTATATATTATCGGTATACATAAAATTGATGAGTTTATTATTTATCTATGCGTGCAATATTATTAATATGAACAATGTATTAATGTTAACAGTTTATTAATGTAAACATGGTTTAGAACGGTTCTGAGTCTGATGTGTAGTTCGTCGTTATCAACATACGTTATCAATATACGTTATCAACATCGGTTATCAACATAGATTATTTACACGGTTATAAATATAGCTATAAATAGTTATAAGGTGTTGTTAACGATGGCTGAAAAGATCCGTTGTGGCTGGTGTGATCGCGGTAACGTTGGATTGTGGGATAATTTTTTCAACCAGCTACATTCCTTTGTGCCTTTCGGTGTTTTGCGTGTCTATCGTTACATTTTAGACCAATGACAATCTTACCAGAATAAGAATGCCACCAAGTTGGAGTGATACCAAATTTGTGTGAGTAACATCACAGTAATACTAACTATTCCATAGTACATTAATAACTCTCTTGCGAGTGGGCGAATACCTTATGGTGATGGCCCTTTTTGCTGATCAATGTTGATAGCGTATGTTTATGGTTTCGCCAATGGTTTCGCTAATGGCTGCGTGGATGGTCTGTGTTTTTGGCGTGTTTCACTGCCAGCGGTGATATTGGTGATACTCCACTGATTTACGCTTAAAGTCAATGTATAGAATCCGTATTTCATTGTAAAATCTGACAGGTAGCGGCCTATTGCTGACTATTTACAATGTTCAATCTTCATTACGATTTGGTCGCGAAACACCCAACTACCAGCCTCTTGTCACGCTCAACAGCAAGCTTGCTTGAAGGGCTGGTAAGTTGAGTATTTCACAACTTGGGTTAATGTTTAGCGGTAACGTGTTGCTAATAACCGTAATTTAACAGTGCCGTAATTAAAAGGCGATGTCGTTGTCGATTATGGTGACTACGGTATTACTCTGTAGACCTATCGTGCTGCCTTGTGGCGATTTCAAGGTTAAGATGATGGTTTCGTTGCGCTCAACATCAAAATCATCAAAGACTTCTAAGGGCACCGCGATCACATTTATTCCGGGGGAAAACCGTAGGGTACCTTCATATAATAAATAGTCCAAACCAAAGGTAGCGGTGCCACCACTGACCACCACGTCGACTGATGCGCTGGTTGTCATGCCTGGGGTGCGTTCTACATTAACCTCGATAAAACCTCTTGTTTCGCTGGTGGTTGTATTCCGTAACTGAAACTGTATTAGGTCATCTTTTACGCTCACTGGAGCATCATTATCCTGGATAGTGATGGTGTGAGTGCGGGGATTACCCAGGGCAGCTCCACCACTCGGATTTGATAACGACAAGATAATTGTCTCCGTCGATTCCACGGCCCTGTCGTCGGTAATGGACAGCATTAATGATTTTTGTTGTTCCTGGTCATTAAATGTTACTGTGCCTTCGGCAAATATATAATCTGACATGAGCGTTGCGGTGCCGCCCAATATGCGGTAGTCCACTGAAATGGCACCATCCAATCCATCCGTTCGGGTTACTGACAGGGCTAGTATGCCGGCATCTTCAGTCACCGTGTTTTCAGCCAACGCAAACTGTACTACGCCAGGGTTAGTAACGACTTGTTCGTCGTCTATTATGGTGATGGTAAGGGTGCGCTGCGTACCCAAACTACCACCGCCTTCGACGTTTAGCAATTCGAGGTTAATCGACTCCATCCCCTCGATAAGCGCATCGTCAATAATGGTAAACGGCACATTAATGTGAGTGACGCTGTCGGAGAATAGCGCGGTGCCTGATTGCAGTATATAGTCAACATCCTGGCTGGCGCTACCGCCGGTAACGATGTAATCAACTGAAAGTGTGCCTCGCGTCCCGAGGCTTCGCTGGATAGAAAACTGTGCCGCTGATGTGTTTTCGGGAATGTCGATGGATGCCGCTGTAAATGCGATGACGCCTTGCCCGGGTCGCGTTTCATTGTCGTCAATGTTAATCGTCATTGTCTTTAGTGCATTGGTGACAACAGCTCCTCCCCTTGGGTTGGTTAATGTTAGCGAGATGGTTTCCCGGCCTTCGTACAGGACATCGTCAAGTAACTCAACAAGCAGGGATTGCCTTACCACGCCGGCGGGGAATACCACGACATCGTTGGATAATGTGTAATCCTTGCCCAGTGACGCGGATGAGTTGGCTATATCTATATCAACGGATACTTCGTGTAACGGAAAAGCACTGTTGCGGACAAGATTAACCAGCAGCGTGCCACGTCCTTCGGTTACATTGCTACTGGTTATTTCCATGCTGATTTGCGAAGGTAGTAGCGCATCATCATTGAGTACCACCAGCGTTGTTTGTGGTATTGGGCCAACTATCGCACCGCCGATTGGGTTGACCAGGCTGATTTGTACATATTCGTCGGATTCATACAGGGTATCGTTGTTGATGTTGATATCAATGGTTTTTTGACCGATATCGCCATCGGCCCACATTAACTGCTGCATTGCATCAGCGAAACCATGCCCGGAAAGTTCGTCGTGATTAATAGGGGACATGATATAACTAATGGTTACTTCTCCCTCTGAGCCGCCAACCCGATCGACAAACAGTGATACTATTCCATCGGATTCGCTTGCTGTATTTTCTGGCAGCGAAAATGTTATTTGACCGGCATTGACTGGTGAGGATTGGGCTTCGAGCGAGCCAATATCGCATTGCGCGTCGTTTCTACTATGCAGGCGTTGGTCAGTATCGGGGCATTGCAGATCATTACCGCGGTCAATGGCCGGGCTTTGGGATTGTAAACCGGTGACGATGGTGTTAGTGCCAGTGAATACGACCTGCAGTAATGGGTCGAGGTATCTATCGCTGGTATGGGTTAACCCGCACGAATTATCACTGTCAATATTATGTCCACCACTTGTCAGGCTGCCGAAACAGTTGGTTGATAATAGGGGGTTACTGACAATTGAGTTGATGATATCGGTTGATCCCGAGTAGTAACGGCTACTGATATTGGCGCCAAATTCATCACTGCTATTATAGGCCACCGTGGTGTTGTTAATTAACGCCGTATCCCCGGCACGCCCCAGTAAAAATATACCACCGCCGATAGCTCGGCCAGTGTTTGCGCTAACGCGGTTAGAGTAGAGGGTTGTATTTTCAATGATTAGTTGTCCGCTTGATCCGTACAGGCCGCCGCCCAGGGCATTTCGGTTGAGCAGCGTACCGGTGTTGTTTGTTTGGTTACAGGCGATGATGTTGGCGGTTAACCGGGTTTGAAAATTAGGGGTGTTATATAAGGTTAGGCCACCACCACGCGTTGTTGAATGGTTTTCAATAATATTGGAGTTGGTGATAGACGAAACATTAAAGCCTTCGATTGCGCCACCGGAATCCTGCGCCTGATTGTTTTTTAATGTTACGTTATTTAGCGACACCTTGCCTGATTCAAACCGATTGCTGAGCAATAAACCACCACCGGATCGGCCTGCCTGGTTATTGTATACCTTTAGTGTATTGATAAATACGTTGCCTGGGTTCGTTAACCAGATACCACCGCCATTACCCGATTGAGATATCTGGCCGGTTGCACGGTTGTCTGAAACTTCGCCTTGATCGATGAGAAGGTCGCCTTTTGCGATGATGCCGCCGCCGGAACCTTCGGCAACATTATTATTGAAAATTGTTGCAATGCTGTTCATGCGGCCAAACGACGCAACGCCGCCGCCATTGCGTGTGGCGCGGTTATTGGTTATTTTACTGTCTTGGAACGAGAGTGATGCAGTTAAGCTATATATGGCACCACCATCTTGTGCGGTGTTGCTGTCGATAACGACGCGACTTAACTCAACGCTACTGTTCATGCCGATATAAACAGCACCGCCACTAGCAAGACCTGCGTTGCTGTTACGAATAACGATGTCTTCTAGCTTATAGACGGGTAGCACGCCACTAATGCCTGCCCGAGCAAAGCGTATGGCACCGCCATCTTTGTTTTTTGAATTTCCGTTTATTAATGTTATACCCTTAAGGCTAACATTATTGGCGTCATGAATATCAAAAATTCGGTCTAGGCCTTTGGTGTCAATGGATGTGGTGTCTGAGGAAAAACCAATAATAGTCAGGTCTTCCCTGATGTCTAGATCGCCATTGCGGCTAAAGTCCTCATTGTCCAGCCCCTGTAACACGTAGCGGCCGGCTGGCAGTATTATGGTGTCGTTGCCCCCTAATGCATTCGCTTGTTGTATTGCGGCGCGTAAACTACAAGTGCCTGTTATGGCGGTTTCGCAGCGTCCGTCAAACAAGTCGCTGTCTGCGGTATCGTTGTTTGTGTTGACTGAAAAAGTAGCTGCCTGAGCATTGGCTGAAAAAAAGCAGACTAACAATAAAATGAAATAAGCCGAACTCCGTGCCAAACCATGTGGTTGATATTCCTTCATGAGATTCACTTTTTTTCTCCTAATAATTCAACGTCCCGACTATACAACGGCGTGATGTACACGAAGGTACATCACGCCGTTTTCGTTACAGCTACTTATAGTACATAATGTTGCTACTAAATGTTATTACTACCAAACGTCGTTCTACCGCCTTCTTCTTTAAAGAAAACAAAGTCGACGTTGTCTGTTACGGTTGAGTTATTACGTTGGACAAAGTTGGTAGCAGCAGAACCGCCGCCCCAAATGCTATTGATTCCACCGATAATCCATCCGCCCCAGCACAGGTAACCACCACCGGTAGCGCAGGTTTTACGCAAAGCGGCAGCATAGGCACCAACCGCTGAAGGTGGTACATTGGTTGCTGGCACGTCGTTAGCGGAACTGCTTCTAACGCCAATGTTATCGAGCATGTGTATGTACAAACGTTTACGGACTTCATCTTCTAAGGCCAGTTTTGCTGATGCCTGCTCTGCGACAGTATCGCCGAGAAAGCTTGCATCGCCCGTGAAGCTGAAATTCCATTCTTCATTTGCGTCGCGGGTTTCAATGATAGTGCGAACGGATGAAGAGCGGAAAAAGCGGCGTTTATTACGCACACGTTCAAATCGGCTGTAGAAGGTAGCAAGATTGTACGTGGCAGAGTATCCAGCGTGTGCCATTACTTCATAATTGGTGTTAAGATCAATTATCAAGTATGCGCCCAAGTTGTCTTTGAGTGCAGGATTAGCTTCCAGAGGGCAAACACCCAACAATGACAGTACTACACCAGCGGAAAACGAATCCGGTACACTTAGCTGTGGGCCTTGTGTGGTGGCAGGTTTTAGTGCAGTAGTGCCATCTGGAAATTTCTGTACTCCGTAGTCAAACAATCCTGGTACTGATGCTTTTAGCAAAACGGGGATGTCGTGTAAACCACTACCACTAAATCCGTCGTTGACTGAAGCATGTAAAGCAACGCTGGTCACGGGAATACGCTTCCAGTTAACATTCATGCCTGGATTAGCGGCGGCAAAATCATTAACCAGTTTAGTCCAGCCTGCTGTGTATAAAAACTTGGCCGATGCACCAGCAATTGCTGCATAACGGTCATAAACACTGGCAGCGCTGTCCCGCAATGATTCCAATGAGTTGGTTAAGCTTATCAATTGTGCCGTTAGTGCAGCAATCGCTGATTCTTCCCGCGCGAGTTGAAGCTCCGCTCGGCGCAAATCAGAACTTGCCGTTGCTACTGCAGTTTCTGCTGGCCAGAACACATCGTTACGAAAATTGACATATTCAGTTCGTGCATCTAAATAGTCCTGTCGTTGTGTTGCGCAATCAATAACCGGATCGATTGTCAGCGGATCAGAGATACAAAAACTATACTCATCACGAGCCGTTAACATGTCGATTCTAAGTCCATCAAGCCGTCCCTGCGCGATAAGTAGCCCGTCTTGCGCAAGCTCTAGGTCGGCAGTGGCATCAGCAACGGCAGAGCGTAGCAGATCGAGTTTGGTGTAATCGATATTGCTATCCAATGTCGAAACCCTTAACTGGATGCTATCGATTGAACTCTGTAGTGTCGTTTCCTGGGTTCGTGCTCGGTCAACGCTGGGACAAAACCCGATGTTTGCATTGGTAATCATACCATCCAGCACCACATTACCTTGCGTCGGTGCAGCAACGTATCCTGTTGTGCAGTCTTCACTAAAATAGTATGTACTTGCCGCAGCGGGTTGGGTGACCACGCCACAGTCTGTCACAAGTGCGGGTGCGGTATTGGCATGTGAGTTTTGCATTCCCATTAACGCCATTGCCCCGACAATTGTGTACAAACCTATCGATGGCCGTAAACAATTACTGTTCATTTAACCTCTCCTATATCAAAAGTTGTGCTAAGAAGTGCTCATTTACAAAATTTACGTATTCATGTTTGCTTTGGCGGTTCCCTCCTGGTTGCTGTTGGTTAGTAAATTTGGGGTGTAGCACTAGTGCTTAGTGTTAGTGCTTGATGTAAATGACATACGTTCACTTATGTTGGTTAGTTAATGTTTGTCAGTTAATATTTATTAGTTAATATTCGTCAGCTAATATTCATCAGCTAAATCCCTGTGTTAGCGCAAGATTCGGAGTTACTTCTTTGCGGCTTGTTTTTCGGGTTCGAGCAACGCATCAGCATCTTCGGCAAGTAGCGCTTCACGTTGATCGTCGAGCCGGGTGTACTCCTGTTCGCTCTCGGCGTTAATCGATTCCTCGTTGTATTGTTTGTCATCATAGAACTCGCCATTTTCGTAGCGTTGCATCATGGAAACTTGTACTGCCTCGTAGTCATTTAGTTGGGTGTTTAATTTGTCGATGTTTTGGTTTATCTGGTCATGCCGGAGGCGGGCAAGGTGTTCAAAAAATTCGGTTAGTTGTTTTACGTCCGCTTCGTTGAATTTTTCATCATTGAGTTGTTCGATAAGTTTGTTGTCATCAATATAAGCTTCGATATTTCCAATTTCAGTTTGTAGTTCGTCCTCACTAAATTGCGCAATACTTTCAACAGCAGTAAACTTTTCTAAATACTTATTAGGTATGGCTTTAGGTCTAACTTCTGGGTAATTTTGTTCATTCGTGGCCTTATCCATCATGTGTTGGTTCTGTGCGTTGGTATTGCCGGTGGTGTTTAGCTCGGATAATGTTTTATCCAATTCAGCCGTTTGTTTTGTTTTACCCGGTTGATCAAGGCGCGAGGTGCTGTTGTCATTGTCCGGCGCTATCATCGCTTGGGGCCGGGTTGCGTCACTTTGTGACTGAGTTACATAGGTTGTCACTAATACCGCCGCGGTACCGCTGGCCAGTAGTGCGATTGATAGGGTGCGTTTGCTTATCATTGGCATTGGACTCTCCTTGAATCTGTGTTTTTACGTCTTTGTTAATCTGTCTTTGGTAATGCGTCTTAGGTAATGCGTGCTATTACGTCTTTGTTGAACTTTGCTATTCGTTGCTTCATTTTAATATTATTGTGTTATGGGGCTGGTTAGGTCATTTGGGCTTACGGGTACGATGTATTTACCCATCAGCTCACCTTCGTGCCGGGATTCACTAATGTAGTTAACGTTCATGGTGGCGATGTCGGCGCCGGGATAGCCCCTTGCTTCAACGAAGGTGTGCAGTAACCCCCAATCCGTAAAGGCCTGTACGTTTTGGTAACCCAGGGTTCGATCCAGTTCTTTTGGATAGACGTACAGGGTGCTGCCCATAGGGTTAATGATGATTTCAATTACATACGAGCGATTTGAATCAATCAGCCCCAGCCAGGTATCCTGGTATCCGTTGTTGTAATGGGTGGCAAAAACACTGTCGCCATCGAAGTAGGCGGCATGACGTCGAAACGATGAGGTTTGGTCATCGCCCTCTAACCCGATCACCAGATAACGATCATCGTCTGTCGGGCCCGTTTTTAATTCTGACCGGAACACTAGTCCTTCATTTTGTTTGTATTCCCGTTTGCCGATGATGGCGGGCCATTCCCAGCGGGCCTGGTTAACACTATTAACCTGCAATTGACCTCTGGCAATCTTCATGAAGTCCGGTTTAAAATTCCAGAATCCCTGCCAGTCTCTATCAAAATGCTGGACCCAAAGGGTGGGGAGTCCTTTGTTGTAGTGTAGCGTTTGGGATGCTAACAGCCCGCTTGGGGTGTATTGGTAACTTACAAATGCACCGTTAACATTTTTAAAGCCGGTTAGTCGGTTGTCGTCATCGTAGAAGTACTCTGTGATTGAGTCCTGCTGGGTTTCTGGTACGACGACCCCGGCGATGGCGGTGCTGTTTGAGATGGATTCGGAAATATTGGCGATATACATTTTTGCCGGTTCAGCACCAGGGGCTCCCTGGGCTTCAATAAAGGTATTTAGTTGCCCCCAGTCTGAATAATTCCGGCGATCAGAATAACCGCTGTCGCGGTTAAGTCCTTTGGGGTACAAATACAGGGTGGTGCCCTGCGCATCGATCATTACTTCAACGATATATTCCACGTTACTGTCAATGAGGCTCAGCATCTGAGTTTTATAACCATTATCGTAATAGGACACAAAAGCACTATCGCCATAAAACTGCACTGCGTGACGACGGTATGCCGGTAATGACCAGTCACCATCGACGCCGACGACCAAATAGCGACCGTTGACCGCCGCACCGGTTCGTACGTCGAAGCGAAACATGATGTTTTGATTCAGTTGATAGTTGCGAGTACCTCGCGCTTCCATCCATTGGTTGGTGGCGCTGTTTTGACTTTCAATGACTAACTCGCCTGTTGATGTTGTCATGTAGTTTTGTGGCAGATCGGTAAGGCCGCTGGGCATACTGTCAAACGACTCTGACCAAAACGGAAGAATGGGTGAGTCTGTATGTTTGCGTTCCTTGATGATTCTTCCAAGCCCATCAAATTCGTAAGTTACAAAAGCGGTTTGGTCGTAGGCTGCAATGATATTACCTGCGGTATCTTTGATAGTAATTTGCGGGTTGTTGGTGACGTTTGGACCAATGATGGGACCGTTGACGGTAGGTGGGGATGACTGTGCAGAGGCGGCGGTAAATGTTGTGCCCGAGGTGCGTTCCACTAACTGACTGTCATTGACGGTTTTGGTGTACCATTTATTGTTTTTTAATTTAAAGTTTTCTATTGCCTGGCTGGTGAGGTTCAACCGGTGACGGTTAAAACGGCATAGCGCGCCAAATCGTTGCCAGCAGGCATCATTAGCCTTGCTGGGGTATGCTGGGTTGATAACGTAGGTTGAGTGTTGCAAGATCGGGGTTTTTCGATAGGGCAACGAGACTTCTTGTAATAGTTGCCTGAATAAGTCCGCTTTAACTTCCATGCGGACCTGTTCTTGTTCCAACAATGAAAGGCTTACCTCTGACGATTCGCTGTGGAAACGGATGTCGAACCATAATCTGTCGAAACGTGAATCGAGCATTTCGGCCATTTCAGTGTTGTCAATATCCGTTAACGCACGCAATAATGCGGCAAGCTCGGGTTTGCTGGCGGTTGGCAGTTTATTGATGATTTTTAAATACAGAGCGCGATCAACAAATAGTTCTGCGAGCTTGTAAAGGTTGTAAGTTACCGTATAACCTCTGTTGACCTTGGTTAAGTAGGTATACTGCATGTTGACGGGGGCAACGGCGGTGAGGTTGGCGAAATCCAGTTGGGTATTGGTTTGTTTTGAATTGGGAAAATATTGACATGCACCCACAAGGCTTAAGCCAACATCGATATAGCTTTTATCGAGTAGCGCAATGTTGGTTTGGGGTATGGTGCGATTATTAATATCTGCTGATCCGTCGGGAAACAAGGTGTAGTTAAAGTTTTTGTCTTCTGAGTGCATCCACAGTACTGATGACCCCGGTAAGTTTCTTACGCCTTCCAGGTCGGTTAATAATTCCATCGATTGTATGGGGTAAAATTTCCAGGTTAGTCCTCGGTCGATATTTAACTGCTGATAGGCGAGCAGGTGCGTGTTGATGTCCAGTTGATAGTCAAACCGTACCGCTGCACCTTGTAGGGCCGTTAACTCGCGATAGGCGCCGTTGTTTAAGATTACGAGTGCCTGATAGTCCGCTTGCAGTTGCAGGTATACCGGGTCTGTGCTGAGAATATTGGCCCGATACTGTCCTAACGACAAGGTAATGGATTCTTCGGTATCCAGTGCTATCATATAGGCGGCCAGGGTATTTTCCACGGTGTTTCTGGTGGCTGCTATTTGTTGCTTTATGGTGTCAACGGTATTAAATTCAGCGTCACATAAGTTGCCCATGAGTAAGCAGTCTTCAAGGTTAAACTCGGCAAATAGTAAATCGTCCTCGCGGCTTGATTGCGTTCTAACGGCTGCCTGATATACCGACAAGGCGCTATTGGTTTGTAATTGTGCGGCTGAAATTTGGGTTTCCAGTGTTGATGTGGTGGCATCGGATGTGAGTGTTTCAGCCAGTGTTAGTATTCGTTGTGCTAATAAGTCTATCGATGTGATTATGGCGTCGGCGTTGTTTCCTGCCTGTTGCACTAATGGGCAGAAATCCAGGTTAAAGTGCTTGTCGATATTGACGACTCGAGAGTGCCCGACTGGAGGAGGGGATACATAAACCGTGTTGCAATCGGCTGAGTACATAACTCGGCTATTTTCAAATCCAGCAGGGTGATTAACAGGGAATGCGCAGTCGGTAAATTCATTTGGGGCTTCGCCCGGCGTTGGTATATGCGCTTGTTGGTTAAAAAAGCGCCCATTTGCATCGGCGTAAGCCACTAATGTGGTGCGGTTGGCATAATGACGGACCAGCAGGTCTGCCCGTCCATCGTTATTAACATCTTTTAACGACAGTTTTCTTAGTTCAGATAATTTTCGCCCGAACAACCCTTCATCGAGTACCTGATTTATTTTGAGGGGCTGTTTGACGCCGTCGATGATCGCTGGTGACAAAATGACATAAGAACGACCTTTGCTGACATGACGATTTAGTATCAGTAGATAGTCTTTTACGTTATCGCCGTTGATATCGGCGGACAACAATTTAACCTTGGTTTTTGACGGGCGTCCTGACAGGCCTAATTGCGATTGGTATTGACTAAAACACGTTGTGTCATCCGTGTCACAGTTAGCAACAACGATCGTTGCCGGAGTCGTGGTGTCGATGAAAATGTCGCGGGAGAAGAGTGATTGAGAAAATTCGGTATGCCGTACATAACTTATTTCATCAGCATCGCAATCCCTTTTTATGGGATAATTTGCGCACCGTTTTACCTTGAGTTTGTTGCTGAGTTTAGTGTTAGCTTTTAAGTGAATAACACCACCCTGGCCATTTTGATAGAGTAATGCTTTGTGGGAAAACGAAGATAGGTTATCGGCGTTGACACTGTTCAGTAGTAACACATTTAACAATAGGAGTGGCAATAGTATAACGGTGTGGTTTGGTGTTTTTATATTTCCTGAAATCATAACGGCTCCTCTATAGTGCCGCATGATTTTGGTCGAGGAATCATGGATCGACAATCCCACTTATGGACTGCCTCGATAAAACTAGACTGAGGGAAGTACGTTTATTTAGCTAATTTAAAAGGATGAGTGTGTATTGTACAAACTGTTAAATTTCAATCGTTAACCGTTATTAGTTACGTAGGTTGTTGAGGTTTTTGGTGGGGATAATGCGTTATTATTACAGTATGACGACACCAAAATGGTAAAAGTTCACAAATTGAATTTTTAATTTTGTGGATAATTGGCGCATTAATAATCCGTCGAGGGTGGCGCTAACGTCGCGCTAAGGTAAAAATAAACGACCGGTTGTACTTTCTACAACAAACCATGGATTGGTGTCTTAGTAATAATTCCATCGGGGGGTTAACGGGGAGAGGGCAATAGTGTAGGTGTGTTGATGTTGGTTGTGGACACTGCTCGGTGTTAAGGCGGCGTTTATTCATTGCGTATAAGCTAAATGGGTTTTTGTTTTTTGGCTGTCTGGTTGAGTGTCTGGTTGTTGGTTATCGGTTGATGGTATTGTCAGGTTTTCGATTTAGCTTGTTCGGGGTACGGCACTTGCGTACCGATTTTTCAATCAATAGCATGTTGTCATGTGTCCGTTTTGGTGTATCACTGGTGGCGGTGTGGTTAGGGTGGTTTTCCTCCGCTATATTGGTTAGGTAGATTTAAAATGAATTATAGTTGCTATTGCAACTATTTTGCGCTAAGGTATATAGCTATGCAAAAAACGACACCCCCAATAAACAAGGTGATGCAAACCTGGGTACAGTTGTATCGCACGCAGCAGATGTTACTGGACGCGGTGGAGCGCTCATTGAAGCAGGCCGGGTTGCCGCCGTTGGCATGGTATGACGTGTTATTGGAGCTACAACGTAAACGGCAGGATGGATTACGTCAATATGAAATTGGTGATAAAATTTTGTTGAATAAGCATAATCTTTCTCGCCTGTTGGACCGCCTGGGGAACCATGACCTGATTGAACGCCAACCTTGTGATGAAGATGGGCGCGGGAATGTCATTAAAATTACCCACGCAGGTGAGGTAATGTTGAAGCAGGTCTGGCCTGTCTATAGTCAGTCTATGATGCAGAATTTTGGGGATAGATTGAATGCGGATGAAATACATGAACTAAATCGTCTGCTCAACAAGGTATTTGAGCGTGAGTTGCCTGGTGCTTAATCGGTAAAAACGCCGTGGGTGGTAACTGCGGGGTGCTGACTGTGATTGAGACATTACCCTCAGGCCCCGTTCACTGAACGTCGGCCTCACGACCAACGTTCAGTGAGCTTAAATTGAGGTGCCGTTCGCTATATTGGTAAATAGCGTTTTGATATAAGTATCGTTTATCAGATTAATTTCATCTCTTTTCCGACAGTGTGTAGTGCGGAAACACATTGGTCTAAGTCCGATGACGTGTGTGTTGCCATGACGCTTAATCGCAAGCGGCTTTGGCGTTTTGGTACTGCAGGTGCGCCAACCGCATTAACGAATATGCCATAGTTCTCTAAACGCGCCGCCATTTCGACCGCTACGCTTTCTTCACCCACCATTACGGGCACGATGGCTGAGGGGGTGTCTATGACGTGATAACCTATTTCACTCAGTGCTTCATATAGCCGTTTTCGATTGTCATGTAAGCGCGTTCTGAGTTCAGGTTCGGTGCTGATAATTTCCAATGCCGCCAGCGCCGCGCCGCACACGGCGGGTGGTAGCGCTGTTGTAAACAAAAAGGCGCGTGATCGATTTGTGATGTATTTGATCATAGCCCTTGATGCGCAGATGCAACCGCCAACGGCTCCCAGTCCTTTACTTAAGGTGGCCACGGTGATATCCGGCTTTCCCAGTACACCGCAGTATTCTGCAGTACCGCGTCCGGTGTTGCCAATCACGCCGGTTGCGTGGGCGTCGTCGACCATTACTAATGCATTTGATCGGTGTGCTATATCCAGTATTTCCGATAGCTGTGCTACGTCTCCGTCCATACTAAACACCCCATCGGTAATGATTAATTTAGCGGGTGAGTTTGAATCAGATGAGGAATTTAATACCTTCCGTTCCAGGTTGTTAATATCGTTATGTTTAAAAAAAATGGGGGTGACGCCGCTTGCACGGCACCCGTCAATGATACTTGCATGGTTCAGCGTATCGTTATAGACGAGATCATCGGGTGTTGTTATGGCGGTGAGCAATGCATAGTTTGCCATATAACCTGACGGCAATAATAAACAGGCTTCAGTGCCTTTAAATATTGCCATGTTATGTTCTAGTTGATGATGCAGGTCCATCGAGCCTGCCAGCATTCTTACGCTGCCAGCACCGGTTCCGCATGTTTCGACCGCACGGATGGCGGCTTCTTTGGTTTTGGGATGTTGCGTCAGGCCCAGGTAATCATTCGAACCGAGCATGATTTGGTGGCGTTTTCTTCGTAAGTACCGGTTTCGGGCCATCCAATGATCTACTGCGTGGCCGTTCATATCAATACGGCGGCCTATGGTTGCCGTACTGCGTCGGTCTTTCTGGAGCCGTTGGTTTTTTAACAGCGGGTTCAGCGCTTTCTCGTGCTGCCGTCGATCGCTATTGTGTCGGCGCACGTTGGATGGTTCTTTTTCGCTAGCTTGCAGTGCGTCGCGGTATTTTACGATATCTTTTCTTTCGGTTAGCAACACGCCAACGCCGGTATTTGTGGTTGATCGCATTACTTTTCCTTCGATCGCAATGCTTTCAGGATTGTCATTAAAAAATACCTGGAGTTTTACGTAAGTACCAAATGTGAGGGGAGGAGTGGCATTGGTTGTTATACCAATACCATTACTGGAAATATCGGTTACTGTTGTTTTGGATTCGATGTCTTGTAATTGTATTCGTACGCCGGGGACAAGCCATCGAGAAGATACTCGTCGATCAGTAATTGCGGTTTGTTGTTTACTGTGCATAACGTTTCCCTTTTTAGATGCTAATTCACATAAAATATCGATTCAATCCACAATGTTAGCGATGTGTTAATAAATATTCTTAATATTATAGTTGGGTTGGTCGATAGTGGTAGTTATGAAAAAATATGGGCGACTTTTTGTCGAATTATTATTATTGATGCTTGTGTCGCAGCTTGGCTGGTCCGCTCAATATGTGGAAAGTCCAGACTGGGAAGTTAAAAGCGCATGGGAACATATTAATGGCGTGTACCTGTTTGAAGCGACAAATATGGGTATTGTCAATCAATGCCGGGAACGTCCCTTAGACGTTGTCGCTTTTCCCGTTATGCAGCAAGTGGTACAGGAAGTCGTCGTTAATAAAATCATCGCTAGTGCGCATGGAACATCGAGTAGCAGCCAGTTACGATCCTATTACGGTGCACCCGTTGTGCCGTGTCGGCATCTTATTTATGGCGAAACGCTTGTCTGGCGTATTTACTCCAGTGCAGATGTATTTGCGGTACAGCGCAGTTGGCCTGTGGTGTCCGAAAAGGTACCGTGGACGAATACCATTAACGAAACTTTAGCAATCGTGGCGGCTGGTTCGTTGCCTTTTATTGGATTGATTTCGTTCATTTTGTTTTGGCGGGCCACAGATAAGCGAATGATGTATAGTTTTGCATTATCCTGCGTATTCCATAGTGCGTTCTTTGTTACTATTGTTCCCGGCTTTTTTAATATTCATTTAGATATGATTACGTTGCAAAAAATCGGTGACAGTGCGTTGTGGATTGGTATTTGGTCATTCACTTATTGTCTGATGCGTATCAACCTGATCCATAAAATGTTGTTTTTTGCTTACGGTATTACTGTCGCAGTATCATGTCTTGTTATATTGTCGGCACCTAACCTTGATGCCACGCAGGACGGTACGGCGATTCCATTTCTTGCTACGATGCTAATAATGTGCAGCGCGTTGGTGCGTGTGTTTCGAAACTCCATACGCGACGGACTAAACTGGCATTCGATCAGCTTGATGATAAGTCTTTTTGTCTATGTGGTGAGCGTATGGCACGATATTCTTACGGTGGAAGGATATCTGTTTAGTTATATGGTTTATTCCATCGGGGTATTAGGCGGGACTATTTTTTTCCTGCTGGGTATTTACGCGCGAATTCAGCATGCCATCGATGAGCGTGATAAGTTAATTGTGCAACGGGAAGCTGCCGAGGAATCGAATCGACAAAAATCAGCATTCCTGGCCAATATGAGTCACGAATTGCGAACTCCGCTTAATGCGGTTATTGGTTATAGTGAGTTGCTGATTGAGGAATCCAGGGATTTAGATCGGCCGCAGTTAAATACAGGCTTGGAGTATATTCAAAAATCCGGCGATCATCTGTTGCAAATGATCAATCAGATACTGGATTTATCACGCATTGAAGCTGGCCGCTTAAAGCTGTTAATGGATACCGTGAGTGTTCACGAAATAATTAACAACGTAATGATGATGATTAAGCCGGATGCCACTCGGTACAATGCCAACATTAATGTTAATTTATCTCGGCTCGATGCCCGTGCCTGTGTTTATGCTGACCAGGTTCGTATGAATGAAATTATATTGAATTTACTGACCAATGCCTGCAAATACGGTGGCGGTGTTGTCGATATCGACGGGTACACGGAAAATGAGTTGGTGACGATTACTGTTACAGACAATGGGAAAGGGTTAACAGACGAAGAACAACAAAAAATATGGCAACCTTTCGAACGCCTGAACGCCGATACAACCGTTGAGGGGACGGGGATAGGCTTGGTGATAACAAAGAATATAGTCGAGAAGATGGGGGGGGATATTCACGTGAAAAGTAAATTAAATAAAGGGACAACGTTTTCTGTTTCCTTTAAAATCTCAAACGATATGACGACCTCAATTGATACGGATGTTACTATGGCCGAAAGAATGTCGGCATAAAACGCCCGAGGGTCGTTGTCCGTTAATCGGTAAACCCTCGCGTTTAAGAGAACAAGCCGTTGTCAGTTCAATAAAGCGGTCAGTTCAATATATAGTCTGGCGGCCGTCGACACTAAGCCCGTCACTATGCTTGCTACTAGACCCATCACCACACTTGGCCACTACACCTGCCCGCCAATCCACTATCGTTACCGCCTCATCCCGAGAGTCTTGCTTCGCTGTTGTTGAATTTATTTCTTTTTATACCTGTTGTGCTCAGAGTTGCCATTTTTAATACCAATAATCCCGGTTAGTGGGGAACGAATGCTCATTAATCCTGAGGTCTCACTGGTGGCGATCCCTCTGTCGTGTTGATTGGGGTGGGAACAGCGCATCGGCAGGTGTTGATTAACTGGATACGGGGTTGCTCCTTGTTGTATCATTGCGGGTTTCACGTTTTACACAGTTCGCTGGCGCCGATGTTTATGGCTAAAAGATCGTTATGCGCCGGTTTGGTTTGTAATTAATTGAAATTAAATAAGAAATTTTTTATTTCCTCAGTTTCCGTTATGATAGGATTTAATACGCGATATGCTTGAAATTGCTCACATAATTACCCGCATTAAAGATATGGAAGGCCGTGCTGAAGCCTTGAGGGGGTATCTTTGACGTCGAAAACAAACAGGAACAACTAATTGAAGTATCGCGGGAGCTTGAAGCCCCGGATATCTGGAATGACCCGGAACGGGCGCAAGCCTTGGGGCGCGAAAGGGCACAGTTGGAGCAGGTGGTTGATGTTTTAACCCAATTGAATAGTGGTCTGGTTGATGCTGATGAGTTGCTGCAAATGGCGGCAGAAGAGCAGGACCAGGAAAGTGTGGACGCGGTAGTTGCAGACTTGGATAAGCTAGAGCAACACCTCGGACAGTTGGAGTTTCGCCGTATGTTTGCGGGCGAGATGGACCCCAATAATGCCTTTTTGGATATACAGGCTGGTTCGGGCGGTACAGAGGCCCAGGACTGGGCCGAAATGTTACTCAGAATGTATCTTCGCTGGGGCGAGCAACATCAATTTGCAACCGAACTTATTGAAGTATCAGCGGGTGATGTGGCGGGAATCAAAAGCGCCACTATTCGGATTGAAGGTGACTATGTTTTCGGCTGGTTACGCACCGAAACCGGGGTGCATCGGTTAGTGCGTAAATCTCCGTTTGATTCTGGTAGCCGCCGTCACACGTCTTTTGCCTCTGTATTTGTGTCCCCCGAAGTGGATGATGACATTGATATTGAGATTAATCCGGCTGATTTACGCATTGATGTTTATCGGGCCTCTGGTGCGGGTGGGCAGCATGTTAACCGTACCGAATCGGCGGTGCGTATCACACATTTACCCTCCAATATTGTTGTGCAATGCCAGAATGATCGGTCGCAGCATAAAAACAAAGCCACCGCAATGAAGCAGCTGAAAGCCAAATTGTATGAGTTGGAAATACAAAAACGCAACGCCGATAGCCAGGCATTGGAAGCAACCAAGGCAGATATTGGGTGGGGCAGTCAGATTCGCTCTTATGTATTGGATCAATCGCGCATTAAGGATTTGCGCACCGGCGTGGAAACCGGCAATACTCAGGCAGTGCTCGATGGTGAATTGGATCAATTTATTGAAGCAAGTTTGAAAAGTGGTCTTTAATCCGGTCGGCCCAGAATCCGGTACGCCCAGGCATAAATACTTCATATAAAAAACTAAACATAGAAAAAGTAAGCTGATATGACCGAAAACAACGAAGAAACAGAACAAAGCGTAGATAGCAACAAACTCATTGCACAGCGTAAAGAAAAGCTGAGTGCCCTGCGAGAGAAAGGCAATGCGTTTCCCAACGAATTTCGTCGCGATACACTGGCAGGTGAAATTATTGCAAAGTATGCCGGTAAAGATAACGCCGAGTTAGACGCTAATCCGGTGCGCGTTAAAGTAGCGGGTCGCATCATGACACGCCGCATTATGGGGAAAAACACCTTTGTTCATGTTCAGGATATGTCTGGGCAAATTCAATTGTTTGTGTCACGCGATAGCCTGCCCGACGGGTTTTACAATGAACAATTTAAAAAGTGGGATATCGGCGATATTATTGGTGCCGAAGGTGCTGTGTTTATTACCAATAAAGGTGAGTTATCGGTGCGGGTTGACACGATCCAGTTGTTGACCAAGGCGCTGCGTCCATTGCCGGAAAAATATCATGGCCTGGCTGACCAGGAAACCAAGTACCGGCAGCGCTACGTTGATTTGATTATGAGCGAGGTGACGCGCAACACCTTTAGAATCCGCTCGGCCGTGATTGATTATGTGCGGCGAACCTTGCTGGAACATGGCTTTATGGAAGTTGAAACCCCCATGATGCATGTTATTCCCGGCGGAGCCACTGCACGGCCTTTCAAGACGTTTCATAATACCCTGGATATGGATCTGTATTTGCGTGTGGCGCCGGAACTGTATTTAAAACGCCTGGTGGTGGGTGGTTTTGAACGCGTGTTTGAGATAAACCGTAACTTCCGTAATGAGGGGTTATCCACCCGTCATAATCCAGAGTTTACCATGGTGGAGTTTTATCAGGCTTATGCAGACTACCGTGATTTGATGGACTTAACCGAAGATATGATACGCGGCATGGCGCAGCATATTCATAACAGCACGGTTATTGAATATCAAAACGAAAGCTATGATTTTGGCAAGCCCTTTACGCGCATGAGTGTGTTTGATTCCATCTTGCATTTTAATGCGGATATCACACCGGAACAATTGGGTAACTTGGATACTGCCAGGGGAATTGCAGAAAACCTGGGGATTGCACTAAAACCAAACTACGGTCTTGGTAAAGTGCAAATAGAGGTTTTTGAAAAAACCGTTGAGCAGCGCTTAACTGCGCCCACCTTTATAACGGCGTATCCCACCGAAGTATCACCGCTGGCGCGGCGTAGCGATACCGATCCCTTTGTAACGGACCGGTTTGAATTTTTTGTGGGTGGCCGTGAAATCGCCAATGGCTTTTCTGAGTTAAATGACCCGGAAGACCAAGCTGAGCGATTTCGACAGCAGGTTGAAGAAAAAGATGCTGGTGATGATGAGGCCATGCATTATGACAGTGACTATATTGTGGCACTGGAGCATGGCATGCCACCAACGGCAGGTGAGGGAATTGGTATTGACCGCCTGGTGATGCTGTTTGCCAATGCGCCTTCCATTCGGGATGTGTTGCTGTTTCCGCATATGCGGCCCAGTGGCCGGGGTTAGGTGTTATTGTTTACTTAATTTGTCAGGGATGACGCTTAAGTAATTGATTTAAAATGTTAAACTGATTTTTGCTTGATGGCGGTCCTTGTTGGCATCTGCGCAATAATAAATTTAATGAATTTTTATCGCTTTAAATACTTCCTTTCGTTTGAATTTTCGTTAATATAGCTATTCTCAATAATGTTACTTTTTAAGAGTGTGTGCGTTAAGGCATGCACCCTGTGTTGAATCCGTCAGGGGTTGGTCAGCGTTTAATAAGGTGATCACTCGGAATCAATGCATAACCACTCTTACATTCTCATCGACTTATAGTCATCGACCAGGGAGGGCGATCATGGCACGGATAAACTCCAATGTTTCGGGTTGGCACGTTGGGTGGTTATTGACTCTGACTGTTATTCTGCTGTTCTCCTCGTTGGCATTATTTTTATTTTCACTTTATAAATCAGCTGCGTCGAATCGTGGGTCTGATAGCGTAGCGGCGTTTTTTGCTGAGTTCCCCATGCATTTTCATTCGAATAATGGTGCCTTTGATGAGGAGGTAAAATATTATTCAAAAGGTTATCAGTATGATCTGTTATTTAAGCATGATGCCGTGTGGTTAAATTTATACGCAGATGATATTGATAATATAAGCAATATTGATGGTGAGGTTAGTGGCGACCTTCAACAAGAAAATAGATTTAACGGTGCTCAGTTGGGGGTAGTCTTTGTGGCTGCCACTACTGATACTGATATCTCGGGGATTCATCCTGCCCATACGGAGAAGTCGAGGAGCGGTGTTTATCGGGGGGGGGCTGTTGCTGCGAGTGATAACCGTGATAGTGATAACCGTCATAGTGATGAGATGTTAAAGGCCAGTGCCTTTTTAGAATTGAAGTATTCCAATATATTTCCGGGTATTGACGCTTATTTTCATGGCAAGCAAAAACAGCTATTTTATGATTTTGTATTAGCAAGAAACGCGAACACCAGTGCTATGCGGGTTAAAATTCTCGGTGCCAGGAATGCTAATATCAACTTTGATATACATGGCAACATTTCTATTGATGGTAATGGCCGGAAAATGATGATCAAGAAGCCCAATGTGTATCGTGTTACCGATAAGGGAAAGCAGGTGGTCGATGGTTATTTTTTTGTAACCCGCGAGAATGAGCTACGCTTTAAAGCAACTGAACACGGCAGTGGATAACCTAAGGTTTATTTATCGCGTTTCTATGTGGTGAGTATTTGTTGGATTTCTTTTATCTCATCGCGAGCCTCTTCCAAGATACCAATACTGGTTTCAGGGTCCAGGTCCAGTTTGGAGAACGCCGGTATTTGAGTCCAGTCCACTTTTTTTGCAGTGGGTTTGCCCATGTGACTGTGTAAGTTGGCAATGAGAACTATGTCGGTATGGTCTAATTCCGCTGAATGGCGCTGGAGATTCTCGTGATCGCTTGCGGCCTGAATAATAGCGGGCTGAAAGTTCCAGGCCTGTAGTATGGTTTTGCCTAGCGGGCAGTGTAATTTATCGAGCACACTATCAAGTATCTTTTCGTTGTTTTGTAAATTGGGTAATTCTTTCGCCTTGGATAAAATAGGCAATTTACCAATGTCGTGTAACAAACCGGTTAGCATTATTTCATCGGGGGGGAGCGTAGTGAACCGGCTGGCGAGCACATGACTGATAGCGGCCACATGTGCACTGTGCGTCCAGATCGCCGTCATGCGTTTTTGCAGGCTAACCGCTTTGGTGCTGAACAATTGTTTGACCAAGAACGTGGTAACAATGTTACGTACCATGTTGGTGCCCATACGGGTAATGGCTGCCTGTATGTTGTCAATTTTCTTTTCGCCCCGCATCATTGGGCTATTGGCGACCTGGAGCAATTTTGCCGATAACGCCGGGTCAGCGCAAACGATCTGCGCCACATCTTTGGCCCGTGAGCGGGGATTTGAAACAATATGGTTTATTTTTGCCGCCACTTGCGGCAGCGTGGGTAGCACCAATTTATTGGCCCGTAAATCAGACAGAATATCGCTGATGAACTTATCCACATTCATGGTGTTTTCAGCGGCGTTTTGTTCAGTGGCCTGCTGTGGAATTGAAGTATGTGCCGAATTTTGCATTGCCAAAACCATTTATTAGGTAACGATTGGGTAGTGAAGTTACTACACCATTATCAGGCACTATGGTTAGCCCACATGGCTAACAAAAGCGCTTTAGCGCCTCATGGTTTTTTGCCTTCTCTCTCTAATTCGACTGTATAGGGTAAATCTTTAAAATTTAACGTCACTCCTTGTTTGTTTTGTACGTGTATAGTGCCGTTTTCCGCACTGGCGATTTGGAGCACGACGAGCATATCGACCCCACCTGCAGGGGCTGTTTGGGCATCAACAATTTTTCCAACCCCTTGATCTGTATCGTCATTATCGCTAAAAAGCGGGGTGCCGGGTTCGGGGGGCAAGGTGCTGTCGGCATGGGCCAGGTACATGCGTCGCTTTAATTTACCCAGAAAATGCATTCGGGCCACCACTTCCTGGCCGGGATAGCAGCCTTTTTGAAAGCTGACGCCATCGATGCTGTGTAAATTGAGCATTTGTGGTACAAATGCTTCTACATTTTGCTCGTACACCTGCGGCAGTCCTGACTGAATATCCAGGTAAGACCACGCATGGTGACCACACAGGGTGGTATTGGTTTTCAGGTGATCCCACAGGGCGCTTATTTTGTCGATACCGCCGATAATGAGATAGCGTGGCGATTGTCCTTGTACTTTCGTAATGATTAAACCGTCACTTTGTACGGCGTCATCCGGGTTTTCTGGTATTGTCTGCAGGTGCTTTTTAAGCTGCGAATCGGCATCGTGACCGGCGAGTCCTATGGACACTAATTTGTCATTGGCGTCCTCCAAGCTTACTTTCGTCATTAATACGTACATTTTTAGCCGCTTTAAGCTCGCATCGAGGCGTTCGTTGGGCAGATACAAAATGTACTTATCATGATCTCGTAGTACCCTGAAGAGGGTGAGTACGCGGCCTTTGGCGGTGCAATGGGCATTTAGCTGGCTATGATTGACGGTTACACTGTTAATATCGTTGCTTAGTTGGTTCTGTAAAAACGATTGCGCTTCCGGGCCATCAGCAGAAATGAAACCCATGTTGCCGAGGTCGCACAAGATTGTCTTATGATGAATTGCAGCGATTTCTTCGTCTTTATTGCCAAAGTGTTGTACCACATTGTTTTCTATGTGGGCATTTTGCTGTTTTAAAAAGTCGAGCCAATCATGGTTAATGTTCATGCTACGCCTGTCTGGTTGATCGTGATTAAGTTAATCGAGTTAATCTACAATAAGGTTAATTTACTAGCGGAATTCAGGGTTAATTCAGAGTCAATGTCTTGTTTATTGCGTATGCAAAACACGCAAGAAAGCATTCGAGTAAGTACTCAAGTCGAATCATAGCTGATACTCGAGTGAAAGGTAATACTGGATCTTTACAATTCATGTTATACACTTGATCTTAATGAATAATAATAAAATACGCCCCAAGCACCTTAATCTCTTCAAAATTCGCATGCCGGTTACGGCGGTGGTGTCTATCGCGCATCGGGCCTCCGGAGCGTTGTTGGTTATTTTAATCCCGGCGATCGTGTATTTGCTGCAGCATTCCCTTCACAGTGCTCAAACGTATGATGAGGTCGTGCAATTGATGACCCAGCCATGGATGAAAGTGCTGTTGATTATTGGCACTTGGGCCATTAGCCATCATTTTTTTGCGGGAATCCGCTATTTATTGATCGATATTGATATTGGGGTATTGAAGTCCAGCGCAAGACGTTCTGCGTGGGTTGTACATCTGTTGGCGCTGGTCTCGGCTTTGTGGATGGCCGGTACGTTGTTATGACGGCGTCACAAGTGATGGAAAACCATAATAAGAAAATCATGATAAGAAAACCATTATGAGTAAGTTATTGTTGTCCACCGGGTTGCGAGCCTGGGTAATTCAGCGATTCAGTGCGGTTTATATGCTGGTATTTGTAGTATACCTCGCGGTCAGTTTTGCGCTGCGTGAATCCACCGGGTTTGAGTCGTGGAGTGCCTGGATGGCAAACCCAATTAATAATGTGGCGGTTGGTTTGTTTTTCTTCGCACTGCTGTTACATGCCTGGGTAGGTTGCCGCGATATTATTATGGACTATGTAAAACCGTTTCCATTACGGCTGATTAAATTAGTGATAGTGGCGGTGATGCTGCTTGCGATGGGGTTGTGGGTTTTGCTGGTGCTATTGCAAGCCGCTAATTATTAAACTAACTTCTGCACCGGCAATAATTAGCCTGATTATGTTGCTACTGACGAAAATGACACTAACAAAACGAATTAAATAACATGATCACGCCAAAAAATATTCCAAAACGAAAGTTTGATGCACTGGTTATCGGGGCTGGCGGTGGTGGTTTGCGCGCGGCATTGCAGTTATCGCGGGCTGAGGCAAACGTAGCCGTGGTGTCAAAGGTGTTTCCAACTCGTTCTCATACGGTTGCTGCGCAAGGGGGGATGAATGCGGCGCTGGCCAATGTGTTGCCGGATAACTGGCACTGGCATATGTATGACACGGTTAAGGGGAGCGATTATTTAGGGGACCAGGATGCCATTGAATATATGTGCCGTGCTGCCTCCCATTGTGTGGTTGAGTTGGAGCACTCCGGTGTGCCTTTTTCCCGGTTGGATAACGGTAAAATTTATCAACGACCTTTTGGTGGTCAAAGTCAGGATTTTGGTGGTGACCAGGCGGCACGCACCTGCGCCGCGGCGGACCGTACCGGGCACGCAATTTTACACGCCTTATACCAGCAAAATATTCGAGCCAAAACCCATTTTTTTGATGAATTTTTTGCCATCGATTTATTGGAAGATGACGAAGGGTATTTGCTAGGGGCGTTGGTTCTGGAAATTGAGACCGGTGAACCCCTTATTATTGAAGCAAAAACCACTTTATTGGCGACCGGTGGGGTGGGGCAGTTGTTTCGCACCAATACCAATGCTCGAATTAATACCGGTGATGGTATTGCAATGGCGCTACGGGTGGGAATTCCTGTCCAGGATATGGAGTTCTTTCAGTTTCATCCCACAGGTATTGCCGGTAAGGGGATGCTTATTACCGAAGGTGTGCGTGGTGAGGGCGGTTATTTAGTTAATAAAGAGGGTGAACGTTTTATGGAACGTTATGCCCCTCATGCAAAAGATCTGGCCAGTCGGGATGTGGTCAGTCGCGCTATTGCCATTGAAGTGCGCGAAGGCCGTGGCTGTGGACCGAAAGCGGATCATGTTATGTTAAAACTGGATCATCTGGGTGTGGACGTGATTAAGAAGCGGCTGCCGGGTATTCGCGACATGTCTATTACCTTTGCCCATGTCGACCCGATTGAAGCACCGATTCCGATTTTCCCCACGGCACATTACACCATGGGTGGTATACCCACTAACCGCTTTGGACAAGTCGTCGCCCCGTTGGGACAAAGTGCCGAGGAGCCGGTGCCAGGACTCTATGCGGCAGGGGAGTGTGCCTGTGTTTCGGTGCACGGTGCTAATCGATTGGGTGGCAACTCGTTGCTGGATATTGTGGTATTTGGTCGTGCAGCCGGTAATCATATTATCGATTATTTAAAGGAGAATCGTTACCATCGTCCGTTGAGTACCGCTAGTGTGGATCACGCCATGCAACGATTGGCCCGATGGGATCAACGGGGTGAAGGGGAGTCAGTGGAGAAGTTGCGGGAAGAGCTGCAACACGAGATGGAGCAACACTGTGGTGTTTTTCGGACCCAGGAAATTCTTGCAGAAGGGGTTGAGAAAATAAAAGCCATTGAGCGCCGCCTGGGCGATGTACGTATTCAGGATCACAGTAAAGTGTTTAACACGGCCCGAATCGAAGCCCTGGAATTAGAGAACCTGGTTGATCTTGCGCTGGCAACCATTATTAGTGCCGAGGCTCGCCAGGAAAGTCGGGGCGCGCATTCGCGGGTGGATTACCCTGAGCGGGATGATGTGCATTGGATGAAACATTCTTTGTACTCCAAAGAGGGGCAACAGCTGGATTATAAACCAGTTAGAACCAAACCCTTAAGTGTTGAGCCGTTTCCGCCGAAGAAAAGGGTGTATTAGTGTTGAGTATGAGTGATATTGACCGAGTGACGCTGAGCGCTAATGGTACGTATGATTATACTGTTTTTTCTTTAATGGGTGTTTTTTCTTAAATATGTTCTCATTAATATGTTCTCATTAATATTGTCTCTTGAACAATACCATGGACCTGACTAATGCAATTTTCCATTTACCGATATAACCCCGAAACCGATACCGCGCCGTATATGCAGCAATACACGGTAGATGATCTTGAGCCAGGTCAGATGTTGCTGGATGCATTATTAAAAATTAAGGCGACTCAGGATGAATCGCTGACGTTTCGTCGCTCCTGTGGCGAAGGCGTGTGTGGCTCTGATGGCATGAATATGAATGGGCGAAATGGTCTTGCTTGTATCACGCCACTCGAAAGCTTGAAAGAACCGGTAGAAATTCGACCTATGCCCGGTTTACCCGTGATTCGTGACCTGGTGGTTGATATGACCCAGTTTTACCATCAATATCGGGCCGTTAAGCCTTATTTAACCGTACATGATCCTGAACCGGAGGTGGAGTATCAACAAACCCCAAAAGAACGGGATGAATTGGATGGTTTGTACGAATGCATTTTATGTGGTTGTTGCTCAACGGCCTGTCCTTCATTTTGGTGGAATCCGGATAAATTTCGTGGCCCCGCTGCATTGTTGCAGTCATGGCGGTTTTTAGCGGATAGTCGGGACCAAGCCACTGAAGAGCGTTTGGCTGATTTGGAGGGGGCTTATAGTCTGTTCCGGTGCCACACGATTATGAATTGCGTTGACGTTTGCCCCAAGGGACTAAACCCAACCAAAGCTATTGGCAATATTCGCAAGTTAATGTTGAAGCAGTCAGTTTAAGTTAGTATGCAGGGATGTTTAGGCTGGAGCACTTAGTTTGGGACACTTAGTTGGGTACACTTAGCTAGGAACACTTCGTTAGGAACACTTCGTTAGGAACACTTAGTCAGAGATATTCATGAAGAACGCGGCAAGTAGCAAGGAAAAAAAATCACGTTTATATTGGCAGTGCCGCCGGGGCATGTTGGAGCTGGATAGTTTATTACAGGATTTTTTTAATGCTGATTTTGATGGATTATCCCCACCAGAGTTAGCATCATTTGAGTCGCTGCTACGTTGCTCAGATACTTTGTTGCTTGAGTATTTTATGGGGCGTACTGTCCCCACAGACCCAGGTATGGCGAATGTCGTCTCAAAAATACGCCAGTCCGCTACACATTGAGTTAAGGTCTTCCGCGACACTGACATCCGTAGTGGTGTTCATCCATGTGGGGGCATTGTTATGCATGATTCCATTGGATTTACCGCTAGGCGTTCGGCTTGCTTTGCTTATTGCTGTGGTTCTCAGTTTGGTGTTAACGCTATGTGTTGAGGGGGCTTGGTGTCAGCGTTGGTTTCAGCAGTGGCCTCAACAATGGCTTCAACAATCGTCCCAACAATGGCTTCAACATCGCGCTAACAATTTACTAGCACCGATATTCAAGCGGCCTCGATTTCAAAAAGTAGTGTGGGACGCTGATGATCGATGGAAATTTGTGGCGTCAGATGATCGCGTAGATGAAGCAACTTATGATGCTATATTGGTTTACGACGCTATATTGTTGCCAGGTGCTGTCGTTCACCCTCGTTTAACGGTGCTAAATTTTGTTATCGACGGGATGCCGTGGTACCGGCGTCGTAAATCGCTGGTGTTGTTGCCTGATAACGTGGACGCTAGCGTTTTTAGGCGATTAAGAGTGCGTTTGCGCTGGTATGCTAACGAGGATCCAGATAATTTGGCGGGATTAAAATAGTGTTCTGTGCTGGAGAGCTTTCCTCTGACATGGGATAGTCCAGGCTATAGTGCAGGCCCCGGCTTTCTTTTCTGGCCATAGCCGAGCGTATAATCAGTTCAGCCACTTCCACTAGGTTGCGTAATTCGATGAGATCGTTGGTGACGCGGAAGTTGCTGTAATACTCAAAAATTTCGCGGGATAATAGATTTACCCGTCGCATCGCACGTTCCAGGCGCTTATTGGTGCGCACAATGCCCACGTAATCCCACATAAAGCGTCTTAACTCATCCCAGTTGTGCGCAACTACAATTTCCTCATCAGAATCAGTAACGCGGCTTTCATCCCAATCCGGTAAGCTTGCAAAAGGTTCTGATTGGTCTAGGCGGTTATTAATATCTTGGGCGGCGGCTGCCCCGAATATCAGGCACTCCAGTAACGAATTGCTGGCCATGCGGTTGGCGCCATGCATGCCTGTCCAGGCGGTTTCCCCCACGGCATAAAGTCGATCGATATCAGTTTGGCCATTTAAGTCTGTTATGACGCCACCGCAGGTGTAGTGCGCTGCTGGTACTACCGGGATGGGGTCTTTGGTGATGTCGAAACCATAACCTAAACAACGTTCGTATATTGTCGGAAAGTGTGAACGTACAAAATCACTCGGCTTGAAGCTTATATCGATGTATACGCAATCAATACCCAGGCGTTTCATTTCGTGATCGATAGCACGGGCAACGATGTCGCGGGGAGCCAATTCGCCACGAGGGTCGACTTTTTCCATAAATCGAGTGCCATCGGGTAATAATAAGCGGCCGCCTTCACCCCGGATAACTTCTGAGATTAAAAAAGATTTTGCCTGGGGATGGTACAGGCAAGTCGGGTGAAACTGAATAAACTCCATATTGGCAACGCGGCACCCAGCACGCCAAGCCATGGCAATGCCATCTCCGGTGGATACGTCAGGGTTGGTCGTGTAAAGATAAACCTTGCTGGCGCCACCCGTAGCGAGAACCACCGAGCGAGCCTGAAAAACTTCGGTATCCCCTGTTTTTTTATTAAGAATATACGCGCCGAGAATGCGTTGGGGGCTTAAGTTTAACTTCGTATTTGAAATCAAATCAACCGCAATATAATCCTCGAATAAATGTATATTGGTACGTTGTCTGACCGATTTTATTAAGGTATTCGACACGGCTGAGCCAGTGGCGTCTTTACAATGAATGATTCGGCGATGGCTGTGGCCACCTTCGCGGGTCAGGTGGTAAATCTGTTGTGGGTCATGATTCTCCTCATCCTTGGTAAATGGCACCCCTAGGTCCACAAGCCACTGAATTTGTTCTTTACTGTGTTCTGCCACGTACCGGACAACGTCTTCATCGCAGAGTGAGCCACCCGCATTAAGGGTGTCTGCGACGTGGGAGTCGATGGAATCTGTGGGATCCAGTACCGCAGAAATGCCGCCCTGGGCATAGCGAGTGCAGCCTTCCTCTAACTGGCCTTTGGAGATCACGGCCACTTTTAAGTGGGGCGCCAGTTTTAAAGCCAGGGTCAACCCGGCTGCGCCGCTGCCCAGAATCAGTACGTCATATTGATGAGTTTGAGTCATGAATCTTTATTTAAGCGATTGTGTAAGCGTATATTACCTTGATGAAGCAGATGATTGAGTACTTTGAGTACCTTTTCTGAAACAACAACTATTAAACAACAGCATTTTACCGCCGAATGGACCAAAGAAGGAACAATTGGCATAAAAAAAATTAACTTTCACAAAACTAATGCCGAAAAAGATGATCTATAGATCACTAATGTGTAGATTTTGTGTGGATTCCGCTGATTTTTAATGAGACTCTAAAAGACTGGCGTGATAATGCTCGAAAAATATGGCGCGTGAGTTCAGAGTATGTACAATACGGTCTGCCCGTCGAAATTATGTGAAATGGGTGAAATTAATAAAAAAATCATAAGGTATCCGCTCCCGATACGGGTTTTGGCGTACTCCAAGCACCTTGGGCTGGTCGGGGCTAAAACAGTCACTTGCAAGATTAGTCACTGGCGAACTATCTTATGATCGAATTGTCTAGGAATGTAAGGCAAATGGAGTATGCCTTGTTGAAAAGGGGTTTTAGCCCACATGGGCGAAAAAAGCGTGGATCAGACACTCGTCGAAAGAGTGCAGCGAGGTGATAAATCAGCATTTGATATTCTTGTGCGTAAATACCAGCATAAGGTTGTCAAGCTTATTTCGCGCTTTGTTAAAGACCAACATGAAGTCTATGACGTCGCACAGGAGGCCTTTATAAAAGCCTATCGAGCCCTGCCGAAGTTTCGGGGTGACAGTGCGTTTTATACATGGATGTACCGAATAGCGATTAATACGGCCAAGAATTATTTAGTAGCCCAGGGACGGCGGCTGCCTAATGTGGATATTGAAGTGCAGGATGCCGAACAATTCGAAGGTGAATCGGCGCTCAAAGAGTATGCGACGCCGGAACACTTAGCGAGGCGCGACGAAATTCAGGAAATGGTGTTTAAGACGATTGAAGGCCTTCCCGATGATTTACGCACTGCGATTACCTTGCGCGAAATTGAAGGACTCAGTTATGAGGAAATTGCCGAGGCAATGGAGTGTCCTGTGGGTACGGTCAGGTCCCGAATTTTCCGGGCGAGGGAAGCGATCGATAAAACACTAACTCCATTATTAGATTGATCGAGGATGGGCTGACTTAATATGTCAGACCGTAGTGAGTGCTTGATTGCGCTATCGTTGAGGCAAGGAAGGTTCAGTGCCTGATGTGTGTGCAGTCAACGGTGTTAAATGCTGGTTTGAAAACAGCCGGTTTCAAAACAGATGTGAAAGTGATTGTCGCATTTGATGAAAATTATTAAGAAATAAATATGGCACAAGTTAAGTTAGGGCTTGTCTAACTTTCGACGTGTTAGGTTAATGCCAAGAAAACGCCAAGAAAGCGCCAAGAAAATGCCAAGAAAATGCCAGGCAATTGCCAGGTTTATATTAGGCTCATACTAGGCGCATAACTAGGCTTATATCTAGGCTCATGCTAGGCTCATACTAGGTACGCGGGTGATGTAAATATGACGATTGAAAAATGCGAGCAACTTTCCTCATTTGTAGATGGCGAACTGGATTCAGAAGACACTAAACAGTTTTTGGACCAGCTTTGCAACGATAAGGACTTAAAACAAAGCTGGGAGCGTTATCACGTTATTAGCGATTCCATCCGAAGTCGACTTCCCGATGCATTGCATACGCGGTTTTCAGAATCAGTCATGTCAGCGATAGAATCAGAACCAACTATTCTTGCACCAACTCCTGAGCCAGTAACTTCCAGTACGCAATCTACCCCGCAAAACGTTCAAACGTCGGTCTTTAAGCGCGTCTCCGGATTCGCCATTGCTGCGTCGGTAGCAACCATTGCCGTTATTGGCGTTCAGTCACAAAACCAGGTGACGGATACTCCGCAACTTGCGGAAATGCCAGTGGATAGCGAGTTTGTGCGGCTGGGAGAAAAGTCCCCAAAAGTGGCAGCGGTAGCATCCGGTACACCGGGAAATATTGAGCCACTGATTGTGAAGCCGAACGCAGGATTTTCCAACGCTTCGACGACCAGTAGCGTACCACAGAAACCCTATCATTCAGTCAATCCCGTTATTCAGTTTGACCCGAAACTGCATAAATACCTCCTTGATCATAGTCGTAATGTATCTGGTGCCGGTGTGCATGAAATTATATCTTCCGCTCGAATCGTGACATCTTCTCAACAATCCTTAGATCATAATCAGAATATCGGGAAAGCCCAGGCTCAGCAGTAAAGGGTCGGTAGTGAAACGTATCGTTTTATTGATCCAGCTGTTGATGTCGGCTTTACCCGTATGGGCGCAGCAAACTGCTGAACAATCTCAGGAAGCATCCGGTCAGGGAGAAAGTCAGAACAACTCCTTAACCTCTGGTTCGGCGTTAGATTACCTCAACAAAATGAGCACCGCACTGCGGACACTTAACTATCATGGAACGTTGATTTACGTTAATGATGGTAATGTGGAATCGTTACAACTGATACACAAACAAGATAGCGATGGAGAGTATCAGCGCCTAGTGCATTTAAGTGGCGCAGCGCGCGAAGTGATTCGAGACAATGATACCGTTACGTGTTATTTACCGGATAGCCAGTCAGTGCATGTGGGGGCGCGGCGATTTAATAACCATTTGCTAGCGAAGTTGACGTCCAGTTTCTCCGGTTTTAGTCGTCAGTATGAATTTGATATCGAGGGTAATGGTCGGGTCGCCGGGCGAGAGGCAACAATTATTGCTATCCAGCCCAAGGACGACTATCGTTATGGGTACCGTTTTTGGGTGGATAAGGAAAGTGATCTATTATTGAAGTCAGATTTAGTGGGTGCTGACGGAAAAGTGTTGGAACAGCTCATGTTTGTACAACTGGAAGTTGTAGAAGATATTCCACCGCAAATGCTTAAGCCTGGTGTCTCAGGCGAAAGTTTTACTTGGCATGATGGTAGTGTGTTAGCCAGCAATGAACACAGTGCTAACGTTAAATGGCAAATAAAACGGTTGCCTATCGGCTTTAGTGTATCGGGTAGGAGCAAGCAGCTGATGCCCAATAATAGTGAGCCGGTTGATTACATGGTCGTATCAGATGGCTTGGCATCCATTTCTGTTTATATTGAACAGCCTAAATCGAACAATCAGGGTTTTGTTGGCGCTTCGCGGCGGGGAGCAGTCAATATATATGGTTCCGTTTTAAATAAACATCAAATCACTGTTGTTGGCGAGGTGCCACAACGGACCGTTCAAATGATTGCTGAGTCCATTGTTTATAAGTAGCGCTAGATGTAAAGTGATCTGTACAATTATTTGTTAGGTATTTATTAGGTATTCATTAGAGGCGTGTAAGCTTGATCGAAGAAGAAGGTATTGTGCTTGCCGTCAATCCCTCAACTGTCCTGGTGGAAACTCAGCGACGTTCAGTCTGCGGGCAATGCGCCGCGAATAAAGGTTGTGGAACGTCTTTGCTGCAAAAAGCCGTAGGTAAGAAACGAACGGTGATACCGGTTGTAAAAACGTTCCAAGTTACCGAAGGAGAGCGGGTTGTTATTGGTGTTGATGAAAGCGCCCTTGTTAAAGGTTCAATTGCTTTGTATGGCCTGCCTTTGTTGGTGATGGTTGTGTTCGGAATTGCCGGTGAAATGCTATCGACTTATCTGGGGTTGCCTTATAAAGATGGTGTTAGTATCGTCAGCGCGCTATTAGGGTTTTTTCTTAGCATCATCGCAATACGCCGGTTTAGTCAATCCATTGCGGATAACTCGAAGTATCAACCGGTACTCTTGAGGCAAACTAAAACAATTAATATTGAACCGAATTCTAAAATTCTTACCTAATATAACCATTGACTACTATCATTAACCATTATCATTATTAACGAGAATAAGAGTTTTTTTTACTCAACGTATTACAGGAGAAATTACGGTGCGTGCTAAAGTTGCTACACATCATGCCCTCTATTTAGGGTTACTGCTTTTTGTTATGACATTTTCCTCGGTTAATGCCCGTGAGCTTCCGGACTTTACGGAGCTAGTGGAAAAAAATGGCGCTGCCGTTGTTAACATTAGTACAACGCAGAAAATTAAACACCCGCAAACCACAAGAAAGCCTTTCAAGGGTGAGCAACCGCCTGAGGGGCCATTTGGAGATTTGTTTCGGCATTTCTTTGGTGAGGAAGAAGGGCGTGAGTTTGAAGATTTTGATTCCAAGTCGTTAGGCTCTGGATTTATTATTTCTAAGGATGGGTATGTATTAACAAATTATCATGTCATCAAAGATGCCAACGAGGTAATCGTGCGTCTGTCGGATCGCCGGGAGCTGGTGGCAGAGATGATTGGTAAAGATATGCGCAGCGACATTGCTTTGTTAAAGATAGAGGCCGATGATTTGCCCGTTGTACGGCTTGGGGACTCAGATGAGCTTAAAGTGGGTGAGTGGGTCTTAGCAATTGGCTCACCGTTTGGTTTTGATTATTCGGTGACGGCGGGTATTGTGAGTGCTAAGGGCCGCAGCTTGCCGCGGGAGAATTATGTACCCTTTATTCAAACCGATGTAGCCATTAACCCTGGTAATTCCGGTGGGCCGCTGTTTAATTTGGATGGCAAGGTAATTGGTATTAACTCACAGATATATAGTCGCACCGGTGGGTTTATGGGGCTTTCGTTTGCGATCCCAATCAATATCGTTATGAATGTGGTGGAGCAGCTCAAGGGGTCGGGGCATGTGGCTCGCGGTTGGTTGGGAGTGCTTATTCAGGATGTAACCCGCGAACTCGCTGAAGGCTTTGGCATGAAAAAGCCGCGCGGGGCGTTAGTGGCCAAAGTGTTGCCTGATAGTCCTGCGGAGAAATCGGGCTTTCAGGTTGGCGATGTTGTGGTGAAATTTGATGGCAAGAAAATTGTGCGTTCATCAAATTTGCCTCCGGTTGTTGGATTAAGCCCAGTAGGTAAAGACGTCGACGTCGAAATTTTACGTAACGGCAAGGTCAAGACCCTAAAAGTTGTTTTAGGGGAATTGCCTGATGATGGTACCAAAGTGGCCGCTGTTGAGAGTCCGGCCGTCTCTGAAGACAATCGTATTAATGTTGTCGTTACTGACTTAACGGAAGAGTTACGTAAGAAACTCGATATTAAAGACAATGGTGTTATTGTCAAAAGTGTGACATCTGGTCCAGCACGTAAAGCCGGGGTTCGCCGTGGTGATGTGATTTTGATGATAAACAACACCGATGTAAAAGATGCGGTACAGTTTAAGGAGATAATAGACGGGCTTCCCATCGGCAAATCTGTACCGCTGTTGGTGCAGCGGCGCGGAGGCCCCGTTTTTCTGGCCCTTAAGCTGGTTGAGGAAAGCGATTGATTCCGATAAGCCTGAGCAACGCATCATAAAATAAAGACGAGCGCAGAATTGCGCTCGTCTTTCGCTGTATGGATTCACCGCTTTATTGTAGGCCTTCTTTATTCGTATCTCTGATCCCAGTCATCTCGGGCAGCATGCTCGATTAACTGTATGACGCCATGTGTTTTTCGCGTAAAAATAGATTACAATGGCTGAAATGAGGCCCTCCCGCAGGATTATCTTAAAATCATTCATTGGGCGATATATAGCTGGGCAATACCTAGCTTAATAGACAGCGTTTATATGCGCGTAACATGTCGGCGTTGCCAAATATGTTTGTTAGCCTGCTGGTAGTGCCAAGCCGTTTTGCCGCGAAATAATTTGTAGAGTGGCAAGAATATTGCCTATTTTATTGATTTTAAAAGAAACCCATTTTGGATTGGCTGTGTTTTACAGAAGACGTTTTATACAATATGTTCCACACCAAATGAAAATGACAATTATAAGCCTGTTTTTAAGTAGGTAGTTTGTATGTCCGAAATGGATCATATCCGAAATTTCTCCATTATTGCTCACATTGACCATGGTAAGTCCACCCTGGCTGATCGTTTTATTCAAATTTGTGGAGGGCTTGATGCGCGAGAAATGGCCGCACAGGTGCTGGATTCCATGGATTTGGAGCGAGAGCGTGGTATTACCATTAAGGCTCAGTCTGTAACGCTGAATTATAAAGCCAAAGATGGGCGGGTCTATCAATTAAATTTTATTGATACGCCCGGCCATGTTGATTTCTCCTATGAGGTTTCCCGTTCCTTGGCCGCTTGCGAAGGCGCACTCTTGGTTGTTGATGCCTCTCAGGGCGTCGAGGCGCAGAGTGTCGCCAATTGTTATACTGCAATTGAGCAGGGCTTAGAAGTTATTCCTGTGTTGAATAAAATTGATTTACCTGCCGCGGAGCCAGAACGGGTAATCAATGAAATTGAGGACATTATCGGCATTGAAGCCCGGGATGCGGTGAGTGTTAGTGCGAAGTCCGGGGTTGGTGTGCCGGAATTATTGGAGCAGTTAATTGCGCGAATTCCACCGCCTGTAGGTGATTATGATGCGCCGTTACAGGCCCTGATTATTGATTCGTGGTTTGACAGTTATTTGGGCGTTGTGTCGCTGGTGAAGGTTAAGCAAGGGCGTGTCAGGAAGGGACAGAAAATTGTAGTGATGTCCACTGGGCGTGCTTATATGGTTGACAAAGTCGGCCGGTTTACGCCAAAACGTATTGATGTGGATGAGTTAAAGGCTGGAGAAGTGGGCTGCGTTATTTCCGGTGTGAAAGAAATTGATGGTGTTCCGGTGGGGGATACCCTGACGCAATTTGATAAACCGGCGGTGACCCCCTTGCCTGGCTTTAAGCCTGTGCAACCCCAGGTATTTGCTGGGTTATTTCCGATCAGTTCTGAGGATTATGAGGACCTGCGCGAAGCATTAGCCAAGCTACGATTGAATGATGCTGCCCTATTTTATGAGCCGGAAACTTCGCAGGCATTAGGCTTGGGTTTTCGTTGCGGTTTTTTGGGTATGCTCCATATGGAGATTGTTCAGGAGCGGTTGGAGCGGGAATATGATCTTGAACTGATTAACACGGCGCCTACCGTGGTTTACGAAGTGGTGACCACAAAAGGTGAAGTGATCAACGTTGATAACCCATCCAAATTACCGGATCAGTCATTAGTTGCTGAAATGCGTGAACCCATTATTCTTGCAAATATCCTGTTGCCGCAAGAGTACCTGGGGAATGTTATTGGCTTGTGTGAAGAGAAGCGCGGGGTGCAGAAAAAACTACTATACCTGGGTAGTCAGGTTGCACTTGATTACGAATTGCCAATGAATGAAGTAGTACTGGATTTTTTTGACCGCCTAAAATCGGTTAGCCGAGGTTACGCTTCTCTTGATTATCATTTTTTACATTTCAAAACAGCAGATTTAGTCAAGCTCGATATTATGATTAATGGTGATCGAGTTGATGCTCTGGCGGTCATTGTGCATAGGGCGCAGGCACAGTATCGAGGGCGGGAACTTGCTGACAAAATGCGGGAAATTATACCCCGTCAAATGTTTGATGTTGCGATTCAGGCGGCAATAGGCGCGCATATTATTGCTCGAACTAATGTTAAGGCTTTGCGTAAAAATGTAACTGCTAAATGTTACGGTGGGGATGTGTCGCGAAAACGAAAACTGTTGGAAAAACAAAAAGCAGGTAAAAAAAGAATGAAGCAGTTAGGGTCTGTGGAGATTCCGCAGGAGGCATTTTTAGCGGTGTTAAAGGTAGGAAAAAAATAAATGCATTTCGATTTTCCAACATTGATGGTTCTGGCAGTGTTTTTTACCGGTGTGATATGGGCGCTGGATGCGTGGTTCTGGGCGCCCAAGCGTCGGGCGAAAGCGGCAATGCTGGCGCAAGGTGGCGAGGTACCCAGGGAGCTTAAAGAAGATCAGGAGCAACTGCTCAAAGAGCCTGTTATTGTTGAGTATTCTCGCTCTCTGTTCCCCGTTATACTGATTGTGTTGATTTTGAGGTCATTTCTGATTGAGCCATTTCGTATCCCATCAGGTTCGATGATGCCCACCTTGCTGGATGGCGATTTTATTCTGGTTAATAAATTTGCTTATGGTATTCGGTTACCCGTTCTTGACCAAAAGATAATTGAAATTGGCAAACCGGAGCGCGGTGACGTAATGGTTTTTCGTTATCCCAATAACCCGAGCATTGATTACATAAAGCGGGTTGTTGGCCTGCCGGGTGATAAAATTTCTTATTTTAATAAACAGCTCTACGTCAATGGTGTTTTAATGGGGCAGGTGGATGAAGGCACCTATGATGCATCCGGTGCTGGTATTACAATGGCAGGGGCAAAGCTGAAATTAGAAAAGCTGGAAGACGTGCAACATAATATTTTGATTAGTAATGACAGGCCTGTCATGAATGTTGAACTGACAGTTGAGTCAGGGCAATATTTTGTGATGGGTGATAATCGGGATAACAGCAATGATAGTCGGTTTTGGGGTACGGTGCCTGAAGAAAACCTGGTGGGTAAAGCGTTTATGATATGGATGAACTGGGATAGTACCAATGATGGGGTTACCTGGGATCGACTGGGAAAAAGTATAATTTAGATTACAATGTTATTAAATACACGGTTTTCATGGTCTGGGTTAATGCTCTGAGTTAGTGCTCTGAGTTAATGGTCTGAGTTAATGGTCTGAGTTAATGGTCTGAGTTAGTGGCCCGAATTAATGGCAATGACTCGCCGTGTTAATTTGCAATAATGATATATTATCGGTTTGGCGCAGTGTCTGCGATGCCAGATTAACGATTTACCGCGAGTTGTTTTGGAGTTTTGCATGAATATTTATCGTCGTCAGCGTGGTTTAACCATGGTTTCAATTGCCGCCCTTTTAGGCGTGCTGGCATTTTTTGTTTTGATTATTCTGACCCTGTTGCCAGTCTATATGGAAAATTTTAATGTTACCTCTCATCTGGAGCGTTTAGGTAAAGACTCTAGCGTGAGTAGTATGACACCGGATGAGATTCGTAGTACCTTTCTGAAGCGTTTAGGGATCGATAACGTTGCCAATGTATCTAAAGAAGACATTATTATTTCTAAAAATGATACCGGGTACGAAGTGGAAGTGGATTACGAAGTCAGAAAAAATGTCATGGGTAATGTTGATGCGGTGGTATTTTTTAATGAAAAGGTCGTGATAGATCGCTAAGTCGGCATATTATAATTAGATTGAATGCCCATGAGTAAATACCTATGAGTAAGCACCTATGAATAAGCACCTATGAGTAAACCCCCATTGTCGACAAATAATTTATATTAATTTGTTTATATTATTCAAAGCTACCCTGGACGAAACATTTGGCTAAAGTCGTACCTAAAAAAAGCAAACTTAAAATAGAAAAGAAGGCTAGCCGCCAACAAACCCAGTCATTATCGTTGTCGAGTTCCTCATCCAATCAAATCAATCAGTTAATCAAGCTGACTAAAAAGCTGGGCTATGAATTTGAGAATAATGCCAGGCTTATTGAAGCGCTGACTCATCGGAGTAAACATTCGCTAAACAACGAGCGTCTTGAGTTTTTAGGGGATTCCATTTTAGGGTATGTTATTTCATCAGAGCTTTACCAGCGGTTTCCTCTCGCGAGCGAGGGTCAGTTAAGCCGTGGTCGGGCTTCGTTAGTTAAAGGCGAAACGCTGGCGGTACTGGCGCGCCACATGGATTTGGGCGAGTTTTTACTATTAGGCCCTGGTGAGCTTAAGAGTGGAGGTTTTCGTCGAGATTCCATTTTGGCTGATACCATGGAGGCTATTATCGGTGCCATTTACCTTGATGGTGGCCTGGAATCGGCAAAACGCTATATTTTAACACTATTTGCAGAGAAGCTGGATTTTTTGACGTTAGAGAACGTGCACAAAGATCCCAAGACCAAGTTACAGGAATATCTCCAGGCCAGGCAGCTGGCACTGCCGGAATATTCTGTGGTAGCAACCTCCGGTACGGATCATGAGCAGGTGTTCGAGATTTCCTGTAAAGTAGAGGGGTTGGCGACGCCGACACAGGGGCGTGGAACGAGTCGGCGTAAGGCAGAGCAGGAAGCGGCTGATGGTGCATTGAAGCGTCTGCTCGAATAGCCGTTCTGTCAGGTGCTCTTTTGAGCCTGATTCTCATATTATGTAGGTGTAATTTCTTTGAGTGATACAATTCCCTTTAGTAAAACAGCGGTCTCGAGTCAAACAACTGCCTCGAGTCAAACAATGAGCAGCGGCTATGTCGCTATAGTCGGGCGCCCCAATGTTGGTAAATCGACGTTATTAAATCAATTGCTGGGTCAAAAAATCAGTATAACCACCCATAAACCACAAACGACCCGTCACCGGATATTAGGTATTAAAACCACGCCGGATGCGCAAGTCATTTATGTCGACACTCCGGGTATACACGATAAGGAAAAACGCGCGATTAATCGCTACATGAATCGTGAAGCGAGTAGTTCTATTACGGATGTCGATGTGGTCGTATTTCTGGTGGATGGCCTGAAATGGCTGGCGGAAGATGAGTTGGTATTACAGAAGGTGGCGTCATCACCGGTGCCTGTGATTTTAGGGATCAATAAGCTGGACAATTTGAAAGATAAGGCATTGCTGTTGCCTTATTTGCAGAAGCTATCTCAAAAAATGTCGTTTGCGCAACTCGTTCCGTTATCCGCTCGTACCGGGCAATCTGTCGATGTGCTTGAGCAGGCAGTTATTGCATTGCTGCCACCGACTGAGCAGGTGTTTTTTCCGGAAGATCAGATTACCGACCGTAACGGACGATTTATGGCGGCAGAATTTATACGGGAAAAATTAATGCGTACTCTGGGTGAGGAATTACCTTATGAGTTAACCGTGGAAATTGAAAAGTTTGAGCAGGACGGTAAGCTGGCTCGTATTAGCGGCGTGATTTGGGTGGAACGGCCTGGGCAGAAAGGTATTATCATTGGCAAAAATGGCCAACAGCTTAAGCGTATAGGTGAGCAGGCGCGCAAAGACTTGGAGCAGCTTTTTGATTGCAAAGTATTTTTACAGTTATGGGTTAAGGTTAAACAAGGTTGGGCCGATGACGAGCGGGCATTGCGTAGCTTAGGTTACACCGATGATTACCAATAAGCAGCGCATTCAGTTTCAACCGGTTTACATATTACATCAGCGGCCCTATAAAGATGCAAGTGCCATTGTCGAAATATTTTCAGCTGAACACGGTCGTCACGGACTGGTTGCCAAAGGCATAAAGCGCAATACGTCCAAGCTTAGAGGGTTAATGCAGTCATTTCAGCCATTGCTGATGTCGTGGGTGGGGCGCGGGGAGCTGGGTACCTTGACAACGGTAGAGATGCGAGGGCATGCGTTGATATTTGACCCCAGGTATTATTCCAGTGCTTTTTATATGAATGAATTATTATTACGACTTTTGCCGCGTCATGATCCTCATGTTGAGCTATTTAGTTGCTATGACAGCGCCGTGCGTTCACTGGCCGCATTGACGGGGTCCCAGGACACGGATCTGCCGCTACAGGCTATCCTCAGGTCGTTTGAAGTTAACTTGTTACAGTTGTTGGGTTATGCGCTGGTGCTTGACCATGATGTTAAAACCAATGAGTCGATTAATGCCGAGTATCAGTATAACTATTTATTCGATCACGGGCCTGTGCGAAGTGACGGTGTTGGCAATGAGTCCAATAGCGTCGTGGTCAGTGGGGTAACGTTACAGGCCTTATCGCGTTTAACATTGCTTGAGGATGATACTGGTAGTGTGGGTAGCAAATTGATCTTCAAAGAAGCGAAGCGATTATTGCGCAGCGTTCTTGATCATTATCTCGGTCACAAACCGTTGCAAAGTCGTGAAATGTATCGCAAAACGACATTTCAGATTAAGCAGGCCTAACACGGCTGAGCATCCTTACAGCATAATCACCTATTATCCATGATCTATGCAGCTCTTGTTGCTTTTAGTGTTAGAGAAAGCACGTTGACTGGATATATTGCTGGGTACATTACTAAGGCGTCCCATTTGTGATATATGGCATTGGTACCGATATTGTTGAGATTGCACGCATCCACGCCAGCCTGGAGAAGCTTGGTGATCGGTTTGCTGAGCGAATTTTAGCCGATTCGGAGCTTGAGATTTATGTGGAGCATCATCAAAAGCCTCGTTATTTGGCAAAACGCTATGCCGCCAAAGAAGCGGCGGCGAAGGCGCTTGGCACGGGATTTCGCGATGGATTGAGTTTGCGGCATATTGTTGTCACTAAAGGCGCGTTGGGTAAGCCAGAACTACACTTTGTGCATGCCGCCGAGGCATTGGCACAACAATATTCAATATGCGCCAACCATTTGAGTTTGAGTGACGAACAACATTACGCCATCGCCTATGTTGTTCTGGAGACGGACCGGTAAGTGCTTACATTACTTGTAAATGCCAATTAATTCCTGTCTTCGTCAATTTCCCGCGTTTAATTCAAAATCATTTTCCACTATGTTGATTAAGTAATTCCGATAATAGTGGGTGGGTATTATGTTATTTAAAAACAATGAGTTATATATTGTTTCTTGTGCCGAGGGACAAAAATGTCGCCCCACCATAATGCCTGAATATGAAAAAAAGTGGTTAAAGTGTGCCTCATACGAAAGATTAGGCTTGCTATTCACTCGTTAGTTTAGGTAGAATCCTCCCCCTTCAAGTGCGGGGTGGAGCAGCCCGGTAGCTCGTCGGGCTCATAACCCGAAGGTCGCAGGTTCAAATCCTGCCCCCGCTACCATCTTATCCTTGCAAGTGGTGACCATATGGTCGCCATGTGCAAGAACATTGTCCTCAAGGGACATGGGTAGGGTGGAAATCGCAAAGTCATCAGGAAAATCCTGCTCACCTGTTTGACGACCATTATATGCAGTCATCAGTTTTGCTTGCTGCATAATAGGATCATATTCACTGATCTTCTTCTGCTTACCTGAGGCAATTGTTAAAATGCCTGCCAGGTCGCCACGCAAGTCAATGGCGTATTCCTTTTTGTTATTTCTATTCCTTGGTTTGAGAATAATTTTGTCGATGAGGCTGCGAAGCAAGTCGGCAGCCTCGGCTTTTGTCTCATCTCTATTTAGAGCCGCTGTGAGGGCATTGACTTCTTGTTGGTAGCGTAAAGCCATATTCGGGTGCAGTAGCACCGGAGCTTCCTCAGTTGTCTCTAGATAGGCTTCAATCTCGGTGCGGCGAGCAACGATTTGATCTAGCTCGTCTTTAATCTCTGAGGCTGGAATTCCATTTTTAATAGCCTCAATTATTTTCTGTTTTTCATCGGTTAGCTTTTTCAGTTCTTTTTGAAATCGGTGGACTGTCACGTTTCGGTTTTTGCGAAGTGTGTTGATATGGCTGGTATATTCTTCGCAGAAGATTTTCAGCAGGTTTTCATCCATTAAATGGCTCTGCAAAGCATCAAGTATGGTGTGTTCCAAATCCTCTTGTTTAATTGTTAGACGATTGTCGCAAGTGCCTTTCTTGTGAGCGGCAGAGCAGCCGTAGCGATCAGAGGAAACTTTGCTCATACCGCTACCACAGCATTCGCACTCCAGAAGATAAGAAAACAGGTTACGAGGGCGTTGTTTTGTCCAAAATTGCGGTTTGTCATCGAGGTCTTTTTGCCGTGCTTTAATGGCGTCCCATAAATCCTGGTCGATGATGCGCAAATGTGGCACTTCGGTAATTTGCCACTCTTCTTTAGGGTTGAGCCGCGCAATACGCTTACCTGTATCAGGGTCTTTACAGAATTTTTGGCGATTCCATACAAGCAGACCGATATACAGCTCATTGTTGATGATTCCACTGCCACGGCGGCGATTGCCGTAGATTGTGCTGGGTGCCCAAGATTTACCGGAAGGGTTTGGTATGGATTCCTTATTCAGTTGATGGGCTATTTTTCTAGGGGATATGCCACCAGCATATTCCTTAAAAATGCGCCGAATAATTTCAGCCTGTTCCTCATTTATCTCCCGATCACCACGCAAAGGCTCACCATTGGCATCGAATTTCTTTACCACGTTATAGCCATAGGCAATACCGCCACCGGATTTACCCTTTTCAACGCGACCAGAAAGTCCGCGATGCGTTTTAGCGGCTAAATCTTTGATAAATAAAGCATTCATGGTGCCCTTGAGACCGATATGGATATCGCTAACTTCTCCTTCGGAGAGGGTGAATATCTTACCACCTGCAAATAGAATTCTTTTATAAATTCCGGCAATGTCCTCTTGATCACGGCTAAGGCGATCTAGTGCTTCGGAAACGACAATATCAAACTTGCCGAGCGCGGCATCTTGCATAAGCATTTGAATGCCTGGGCGCATCATACTGGCACCGGACAAACTGTGATCCGTATAGCTCTCTATTACGTTCCAGCCTTCGGCTTCTGCGCGTTTTCGACACAGGCGAATTTGATCCTCGATACTTGCATCACTTTGGAGATCGGAGCTATAGCGGGCATAAATTGCAGCATTTATCGTGGTGGTCATGGTTGTATATCCTTCTTCACTTGAGCTGGCGTGCGCTTTTTAAGCTTTTTCAGCAGAGCGTTGTAATCTCTTTGTGCTGCTTGGCGAGCCAGCAATCGCACCAATGCAACAACACGGGAATCATGATTATGACTCCGATTGGCAGAACGAATCCACCTGTTTGTGTTGTTATTTTCTGTGCGATTAGTCGTAAGTTTACGGGAGTATAAATAAAATACAATTTGGAGGATTTTTTACGAGTTGAACGACCGAATCCTGTGGGTACTTTACATCTTGAATATAGAATGATAGCGGTTCT